>Ga0209066_10000731_pt1 | contig 46885 bp, 41 predicted proteins | sample All_14_2_FD_187198 | JGI IMG/M metagenome (GOLD analysis project Ga0209066, IMG submission 187198) | Freshwater microbial communities in response to fracking from Pennsylvania, USA - Allegheny Zone_MetaG_DW_15 (SPAdes) (version 2) ... | reverse complement strand
CTCCAGCGCGGCGCGCTCTCCCTGACACGGACCGCGACCAACCTGGTCTTCGGTGACGGCAATCCGAAGGCCGGAATCCTGGTGCTGGGGGAAGCGCCGGGGGCGGAAGAAGATCGCATCGGCAAGCCCTTTGTCGGGCCCTCCGGCCTGTTGTGGGACCGGATGCTGGCAGCGATCGGGCTCGACCGAAGCCACTACTTCATCTCGAACATGATATATTGGCGCCCGCCGGGAAATCGCACGCCGACCGATCTGGAAGTCGCCGCCTGCATGCCCTTTGCGCTGCGGATGATCGAACTGGTCCAGCCCCGCATCCTGGTGCTGCTCGGACGCAGCGCCGCTGGGTCCATGCTGGAGGTCACCGAATCCATGAGCAAGCTGCGCGGGCGCTGGCGTCCGTTCCAGCGGATCGCGCTCGACCCCGTGCCTATGGTGCTTCCGACCTATCACCCCGCCTATCTGTTGCGTACCCCCCTGCATAAAAAATACGCCTGGAGGGACGTCCTGAGTCTGAAAGCGCGTCTGGCGGAGCTTGATCTGCTTCCCCCCGATCCGGGTGCGATGCGGTAACGGATTGATTCCGAAAAGGCATTTTTCGGGCTGTCGAGAAGCGTTGCGGAGCCCTCCGGAATGGGCTATGCGAGTCGGGTTCGTTGAGGAGAGACATCAGAAATCGGGTGCGATTTTTCGGTTGGGGAGAGCGACCGGATCATCAAAATCATCCGTTACTGGGACGCATGACAAGATACACACTGCGACAGGCCGCGGCGGCTCTAGCCGTCGCCGCCGGGATTGGCGTGTGGCCCGCTTATGGCCAGACACCTATCCCGACGACGACCGAAACCGCTTCCTTGACGCCCCTGGATACGGGGCGCAAGGCGAGAGAGGCTTTGCCCGCTGCCCTTTCGGCCGGCGATGCCGCCCTCTATTCCGAAATTTTCTCGCTGCAGGATGCCGGCGCGATAGACCAGGCCGATGCGCTGATCCGCAAGCTGAAGGATCGGTCGCTGATGGGCCATGTGCTCTATCAGCGCTATTTGCACCCGACCGCCTATCGCTCCAGCTATACGGAGTTGAAGGCCTGGCTTGCCGATTATTCCGATCTGCCGGGCGCGCAGCGCGTCTATGATCTGGCGCTGAAGCGCAAGCCGGCGGGCGCCTCGGCGCCGCAGCGACCGTCCGCCCCGGACGTGCCGAACGATCTGTTGGTTGCCGAGGATGTGGAAGAGGCATCCACCGCTGCGGTGCATGCCCCGCGACCGAAAGGCCCGAACGCCAGGGCGATTCTGGATCATCAGCGCCGTGTCCGGTCCCTGATCCGCTCCGGCAATGTGACCGATGCCTTTGAGCATGTTTCCTCCACACCGGTGGAACGGCTGTTCGACGCGGTCAGCTATGATCAGAGCATGGCCGACATCGCGCGCGGCTATTATCTGCAGAACATGGATGCCGAGGCATTCCAGGCCGCCACCAAGGCCGCGCATCGTTCCGGTGGCGTCGTGCCGATCGCCCATTGGTGGGCGGGCCTCGCCGCTTGGCGCCTGAAACGATATGACCGGGCGGCCGAGCATTTCGAAGCGCTGGCGAATAACGAGCAGGCCATAGACTGGTCGCGGGCCGCCGGCGGCTTCTGGGCCGCGCGTTCCTATCTGGTCGGCGGGCGTCCGCAGCGCGTGAACGAGATGCTGCGTCTGGCCTCCATCCATCCGCGCACCTTCTACGGGCTGCTGGCGACCCGGGCCCTGGGGCTGAATCCCAATTTCGACTGGGACACCGTCGAACGTGTCGGCTTTGAACGCGACCTGCTGCTGCGCCTGCCGGGCACGAAACGCGCGCTCGGCCTGTTGCAGGCGGGCGAGACCCTGCGTGCCGAACAGGAGTTGCGGCGTTTCTCCCAGGTCGATTCGGTGCCGTTGGCCCGGGTGATCCTGTCGCTGGCCGACAAGGCCGGCATGGCGGAAGTATCCTTCCGCATCGGCAGCCAGTTGGAACGCAGGCTGGGGCAGCGCTTTGACTCCGCCCTGTTCCCCCTGCCGGCCTGGGCGCCGGAATCGGGTTTCAAGATTGATCGTGCGCTGGTCTATGCCTTCATCCGACAGGAAAGCCAGTTCCGTCCGGATGCCATCAGCCATGCAGGCGCCCGCGGGCTGATGCAGCTGATGCCGGCTACGGCCCGCTACATGGCCGATGGCAGGCTGGACCGGGAAGAGCTGTTTGAACCGGCGGTCAATCTGGACCTCGGCCAGCGCTATATCGATCATCTGATTGACGATCCTGTGATCGGCGGCAATCTGTTCTTCGTCGCCGCCGCCTATAATGGTGGGCCGGGCAATCTGCAGAAATGGATGCGCCGGGCGGAATATGCCGACGATCCGCTGCTGTTCATCGAAAGCATCCCGTCACAGGAAACACGGATCTTCGTTGAACGGGTGCTGACGAATTACTGGATTTACCGCATCCGCCTGGGCCAGACGACACCGTCGCTGGAAGGCGTATTGCGGGGCGAATGGCCGGTCTATAGCGAGCAGGATGCCTTCTCGCCAGGGGGAGAAGCCATGGCGATGACCCGTCCCGCCGTCACGCTGGACCCGCTCTTCGCCGCGCAGGAACGGTAATTCTGCCCCGGGCTTTCTGGGGGGCTCCATTCAATGGCGCCCCCGCCCCGCGCTGATATATGCCTTGTTCAGATGGCATGGCTCCGGGACCGGGAAGCCTGCTCCTTCATGGCGCGACGCTGCGTGCCCCGCGGGTTGCGCCTTGTTCTCCTCTTGTAGGGACGTTGCCGTGGACCCGGCCCGAATTACGAGGGGAACCGGGTCCGCATGCGTTTCCGGTTTGAAGCCTGGTTTGAGCGAAAGCAGATTACGGGCGCCCTCCGTCAAGCTTCCGCGACAGGGATGAACGGCTTACGAGCAAGCCCTCGCACCGCTTGATCGGCACGGAAGCGCTGCTTTTCCGAACAAGGAGATGCACTGGGCTATGAGCCAGAACAAGGCCCCATGCTCCATAACCGTCTCGTTCGACGAGGCGACAATCGCTTCCCGGGCCTGGCAGGCAGCGCGCGTTGTCCACTTCGTCATGGCGGCGGCCGGCCCCAAAGCGCCTGCACGATGCCCGCCCGTCGCCGAAGACGGCATCACGAAGGCTGTTGCGACAGCTTGACCCAGGCGATCGAATAGGCGGTGGTCATCACGGCATAGCCGGCGAAAGATACGGCACCGGCCACCAGATTGACCAGGAAGGCCCCGGTCACGCTTTCGGCCGCGCCGAAGCCGGCCAGGATGCCCGCCAGCGGGCTGGTGATCAGCAATCCGCCAAGATTGGTCACCGCCGTCGGGATCACCGTCATGCCCATCAACTGGAAGGTTGAGCCTTTGCCCATGGCCCAGACATGGCCGAAACGCGCATCCTGATCCACCGCCGTCGCCGGCAGGGCCAGAAACAGGCGGCCAATCATGGTCAGCCCGACCGCGAAAGATAACGCCACCGCCAGAACCTGACTACCGGCAATCCCGGCGATCACCGCCCCCGGGGCAATGGAGAAGGCCAGCGCAATGACCATGATGCCAATCAGGCGGGCCAGATAGCGCAGCTTGCGCGGCTCCCACTGCACGGCGTGCAGAACCGTCGGATTTTCGCCCGGAACCAGATAGCGCCGATGCCAGGCCACGGCAAACAGGGCTACCAGCACCAGCTGGGCGAAGGCGAAGGCGACAACATGGAAGATCACGGCACTGGCTATCACCGGCGTCACCGGCTCATCCCCAGCGCCTTCCATCGGCATCGCGAAGATCACCGGCCCCAGGATCAGATTCATCACCGCGGCGAAGATCGACAGGGCCAGCACCGGCAGGGCCGCCAGGGCAAACAGATCGCGCCGCCCGTCCCAGACATCGCGGACCGCCTCGGCCAGGATCTCGGCCAGTACAAGTTTCGGGTTCACATCCCCTCCTTCCGCGGCGGCATCCCGCCTCTTGCCCCAAATTCCAGAACATCCGCGCCCAGCGCGTCCGCCAGCCTGTGGGCGGCACTGCCGGGCTTCAGGGCGCGGGGCTGGCTTTCATGCGGCGCCCAGCCATGCACATACAGGATTTGGAACGAGGCGGGAATGCGCCCATCAGCCCCTGCGAACATTTCCGAATACAACTCAGCCGCGCGCAACAGCACCGCCCGACGCAGCGGCCTGCGACTGCGCTCCAGCAACACGCTGGTTTCCCCCATCGCCTTCAGATCCGCGAACAGGGCAAAGGCGTTGGCATAGGTGACCGTGATCCGATCGGAATCCACCACCGGCAGGGCGAAGCCCGCGCGCTGCAGCAGGCCGCCCATATCGCGCACATCCGCGAAGGGAGAGATGCGCGGCGCGGCGCCGCCCGTCACCTCGGCCTCCGCCCGCAGAAAGACGTCGCGCAGTTCCACCAGCGTCTCGCCGCCGAACATCGACGCCAGCAGCAACCCGTTCGGACGCAGCGCCTGTCTGGCCTGGATCAGACAGCCCGGCAGGTCGTTCACCCAATGCAGCGCCAGATTGGACAGAACCAGATCGACGGAACCATCGGCCAGCGGCAGGCGCTCCTCATCCGCCACGAAGGCGGCCCCGCCCGCACCCTGCGTTTCGCGCACCATCGCTTCCGACAGATCCATGCCCAGCAGATGCTCGATCCCGCCCCTGCCCCGCAGGAATTCCGCCAGCGCGCCGCGCCGGCAGCCGAGCTCGAGCGCTACGGGAAATATCTCGCGGATATCCAGCAGCCGGTCGGCCAGACGATCGGCCACCTCGCGAAACAGGAAATCGGCCGCGCCGTCGCCCGCCAGGGCGGCACGGTCACGGCGGCGGCGCAGAAGCGCCCGGTCGAATACGGTCATCGTCGTCTGCATGGCGCCGATATAGGGGGTCCTGCCCCGGCGCGGCAAGGCTGGCGCAGCCTCCGCGCAGCAACTATTCTGCTTTCCGGCAGGGACGGGGACATTTCAGGCATGGCAGGCGCGCTTTTATTGGGATGGAAACGCACGGCCCGCGCGGCGCTGGACCTTATCCTGCCGCCGGCCTGCCTGGGTTGCGGCGAGCCGGTATCCGATCCCCAGGCGCTCTGCCCCGCCTGTTTCGGCAGGACGGATTTCCTCGGCGAGCCCTGCTGCGTCCAATGTGGCCATCCGTTCGAACTGGCCGGCAGCGGCGATCGATGTGCCAGCTGCCTCGCCTCCTCTCCCAGCTTTGATCGGGCGCGCGCCGTTTTCGCCTATACGGCCGAGAGCCGGCATCTGGTGCTGAACCTGAAACATCGCGATCGGCTGGAAGCGGTACCGGCCTTCGCGGGCTGGCTGATGCGCATCGGCCAGCCCATCCTGGCGGAAGCGGATTGGATCGTACCCGTCCCGCTGGCACGGTCGCGCCTGTTCGCGCGGCGCTACAATCAGGCGGCGGAACTGGCGCGCGCCCTGTCGCGCCTGTCGGGGGTGCCGGCCGGGGTCGATATGCTGCTCAGGCAGCGCGCAACCGAAACACAGGGCCGCAAGTCCCGCCTGGCCCGCAGGCGCAATGTCAGCGGCGCCTTTGCGGTTCATCCGCGTTGGGCCAACAGGCTGGACGGCGCGCGCATCGTGCTGGTGGATGATGTGCTGACCACGGGCGCCACCGTCGGCGAATGTGCCCGCGTTCTGAAGCGCGGCGGGGCTGCCGAAGTCTCCGTCCTCAGCCTTGCCCGCGTCGTCCTGGCGGGCCAGGGTGACGGCTGAACCCAGGTTTTCGCTATGCATTGGGGGCACGGCAGCATGTCCGCGACCGGGCTGGCGGCTTGCCTCCCCCGGCTCTATATCGCATGGTGCAGGTGCAATCCGGCAAAAAGATCACGGGGCAAACATGGCGAAAGTGGAAATCTATACCCGACCGATGTGCGGCTTCTGCGCCAAGGCCAAGAAGCTGCTGGATTCCAAGGGCGTCACCTACCAGGAATACGACATCTGGGAAGAGGATGGCCGTCAGAAGGAAATGCAGGCCCGCGTGCCCGGCGCGCGCACCGTGCCGCAAATCCTGATCGATGACAAAATCATCGGCGGCTGCGATGATCTGCATGCGCTGGATGCGCGCGGCGGCCTGAACCCGCTGCTGGGCCTGCCTGCATGACGATGCTGACCCCATCCGGGCGTCTGCGCGCCGCCTGCGTGCAGATGACCTCCACCACCGACCCGCTGCGCAATATCGCCCTGGCAACCGAGCGGGTGCGTGCGGCCGCCGCCGACGGGGCGGAGCTGGTGATGCTGCCGGAGGTGACCAACCTCATGCAGATCAGGCGGGCCGAGGCGCTGAAAGTCGTGAAGACCGAGGCGGAAGACCCCTCCCTCGCCGCCTTCCGCACCCTGGCGGCGGAGCTTGGAATCTGGCTGCATGTGGGCTCGCTGGCCATCAAGCTGACGCAGGAAGAACGCTTCGCCAATCGCGGCTTCCTGATTGGGCCGGACGGGCTGGTGCGGGCGCGCTATGACAAGATCCATATGTTCGATGTCGATCTGACCGGCGGGGAAAGCTATCGCGAAAGCAATGGCTACCGTCCGGGCGACCGGGCGGTTCTGGTCGACACGCCCTGGGGCGGCTATGGCATGGCGGTCTGTTATGATGTGCGCTTCCCGCATCTGTTCCGGGGCCTGGCCAAGGCCGGCGCGCGTATCCTGACCCTGCCGGCTGCCTTCACCGCCAAGACCGGCATGGCGCATTGGCATGTGCTGCTGCGCGCCCGCGCCATCGAGAATGGCTGCTTCCTGCTGGCCGCCGCCCAGTGCGGCACGCATGAGGACGGACGCCAGACCTATGGCCATGCCCTGATCATTTCGCCCTGGGGCGAGGTAATCGCCGATGGCGGGGAGGAACCCGGCCATATCATCGCCGATCTGGACCTGTCGCAGGTGGAAAAGACCCGCGCCATGGTGCCAAGCCTGGCCAATGAGCGTGGTTTCGCCCCGCCCCTGCTGACCGGGCTGGCCGAAGCGGGAGAGTAAAGCGCGATGACGTCACGCGACAGCGAAGAACTGAGGGTGCTGCATCGCAGCCCCGAAGCCCGCCATCAGGCGATCCTGGCGGAAGCCGCGCGGCTTGGCATCGACGAGGATTTCATCGCCACCCTGGTTGACCGCTTTTATGATCGCATCAGGGCCGATGTCATATTGGGTCCCGTCTTCAACCGCGCCATTGGCGATGGCTGGGGGCCGCATCTGGCCACGATGAAGGATTTCTGGGCCTCCGTCGCCATGGATGCCGGGCGTTATGATGGCCGCCCCGTTCCGGCCCATCTGAAGGTGGATGGCATAGAACAGGCGCATTTCGCCCATTGGCTGGGCCTGTTCCGCCAGACGCTGGAGGAGTTGACGACCAACCCCGCCACCGTGGCCTATTTCCTGTCCCGGGCGGAGCGGATCGCCCAAAGCCTGCAATGGGCCATCTTCGGCCTGCCCCTGATCAATCACCGCGCCGGCTGACGATTGTAGCTAGGCATATACGCTTCACCTTGGCACAGTGCGCCCTGGGAGCAGGGCGCTAGCCAGAGGTCTATTTGTACATGTCGGTTGAAGCCGGTCTAGAAACGGGGCGGCGCAGGACTTACCTGATGCAGACCAGCATCGGTATGCTGGTCGGGATGCTGGTTATCGGGCTTTCCGCCCTGCTGTTGTTCCTGGAATACCGGGAAGGACGCACCCTTTCTCTGGCCTATGCAGAGGCGCGGTTCGCCCAGGCCTCGCTCGCCGCGCGGGACAATCTGCGCACGGTATTGGGTCCGACGGGCCAGGTCCTGCATAGCCTGATTGATGCGGTGGATGCCGATCCCGGTCATTTCGCCGATAGTGATGGTCAGGCCCAATCCCTGCTGGCATCCATTCGTCGCAGCGCCCATATCGCGCGGCTGCTGAGCGTCGATCCGCAGGGCAATTTCTGGATGGCCGAAGCGTTGCAGGAAAACTCCGCCGACGTCCCGGCCGAAAGCCGCTTTGCCCTGCATATTCGCCGCATGGGTATCGTGGGACCGGTCGAAAGCCGGCAGTATTTTGATGCCAATCTGGCACCGCTCGGCCCTCCCGCACCGCTGGTGACCGAGATCGATTTTCTGGACGAAGCCTGGTTCGAAGCCGCGATCGCCGCCCAGGGGCTGGTTCCGGGCGACCCGGAACCCGTTCCCGACGGCAGTGGCATCGCCGCGGTTCTGGCGCTGTATAGCGCCAATCAGGACCGGGTGCTGGCGGCCTATGTGATGGTGCAGGATCTGGATGAGGCCCTGGCGGAACACCGGTTGACCCCTGGCACGCTGCATATCCTGCTTGGTCCGCGCGATGAGGTGATCGCGGCAAGTGACACCAGCATACCGCTGGGCACCCCGCTTCGGGACGCCCGCAATCCCGTCCTACGCGCGGCGGCGGGCATAGAAGGCCCGGCCCATGAAATCGCTACGGAAGACGGTGTCTGGCTTGGCTGGGTCTTTCCCGTCGCCACCCCCTTCAGCCAGCCTGTCCGTCTGGCGGTATTATCGCCCGAACGGGAAATCCTGGCCGATGTACTGAAGCAGGTCTATCGCAACATGGCGATTTCCGTCGCGGTGGTGTTGCTTGGACTGATCCTGGCGGCGATGATCAGCCGATCCATAGCGCTGCCGATCCGTCGCCTGACGATATCCGCCGCCAAGCTGGAGAGGCTCGACTTTTCCGCCGACTTCCGGGTGAAGACCCGCGTCGCGGAGGTGGAAAAGCTGGCGAGCACGCTGCGTGTGTCCGAGACCGCATTGGCCGGATTCGCCCGCTATGTGCCGGGCGAACTGGTCCGACGCATCGTCTCCGGCCAGATCAAGCCGGAGCTGGGCGGGGAACGGCGGGAAGTCACCCTGCTGTTTTCCGACATTGCAGGTTTCACGACGGTCAGCGAGACCCTGGACCCGGAAGCCCTGACCCGCGCCCTGACGGATTATCTGTCCCGGATCGGCGCGGTGCTGAGCGAAGGCGGGGCCACGATCGACAAATATATCGGCGACGCCATCATGGCCTTCTGGAATGCCCCGGCCGCGCAGCCTGATCAGGCGCGGATGGCCTGTCTGGCCGCGCTGAAGGCCGATGCCGCCAGCCGCGCCCTGGAGATGGAGGCGAAGGAACGCGGTCTGCCGGTCTTCCCGACACGGTTCGGCCTGCACAAGGGCGAGGCGGTGATCGGCAATATCGGTTCGGTCGATCGCATGAATTATACGGCGCTGGGCTCGGCGGTGAACATCGCCTCGCGCATCGAAGGGCTGAACAAATATTTCGGAACGAGCCTGCTGATTTCCGAACCGGTGCGCGAAGCCGCCGGACCGGGCTTCATCACGCGGCCCGCGGGGCTGGTCGTCGCGAAAGGTGCGGCCGCCCCTGTGCTGCTGCATGCCCTGATGGGCACGGATGGCATCGATCCGGCAACCGATCTGCCACCGGAGAAAATCCGGATGGCCAAGGCCTGGGGCGCGCCTTTCGATGCCTATCAGGCCGGCATGTGGGGCACGGCCGTGGAGGAGCTGGAGCGCTTCCTGGCCGAATATGGTCCCGACCCGCTGGGCGAAACGGCCCTTATGCGCGCGCGCGTCTGGCGTCTGGCCCCGCCGCATGACTGGGACGGCATTGAGCGCATGATGGAAAAGTAAGAACCTTCGTCTGGAAAAGACAGGCGCATTTCCGCACCTGCCAGGCCCGGCAGACTGCGCGCCACGGGATCGGCGAAAGATGGAACGGCATGAAAACGACATCACGGATACGCGAGCATACCATCCGTTTGCAAACCAGTATCGGTGCCCTGGTGGTGCTTCTGGTGGCCGGCCTGTCGGGGCTGTTGCTATACATGGAATACCGCGAAGGCCGCGCCATCGCGGTTGAGTATGCCGAGGCGCGCTTCCTGCAGGCTGGCCTGATGACGCGCGACCAGCTGCGCCTGGTGCTGGCCCCGACGCGCCAATTGCTGCAGGGCATCGCCCTGACCATGGAAACCGCAGCGCCGGAACCAGGGAACGGCCAGGGCATGCCCCGCGCCCTTCTGACCGCGCTGGCGCATAACCCACATGTCAGCCGCCTGGTGCAGGCCAGCCGGGATGACGGCTTCATCCTGGCCGAAAACCTGACCCCGGGAGACCCGGCCAATCCCGCCCAGGCGCGTTTCGCGCTGCATAGCCGGCGGATCGGCCTGCTGGGCCCCCTGGAGAACCGCCAGTTCTTCGACGCGGATGGCGCGCCGCTCGGCCCGCCGGAACCGCGTGAGAGCGAGTTGCACTTCCAGCAGGAGGCATGGTTCCGCGCCGCCGTCGATAGCGGCGGGCTGGTTACCGGCAATCCGGAAGCCATTCCCGATGGCAGCGGGCTGGCCTCCGTCGTCGCCTGGCCCGATCCCAGCGGCTTCCAGGTGCTGGCCGCCTATATCACGGTGCAGGATCTGGACGATACCCTGGCGGAACACCGCCTGACACCGGGAACCCTGCATGTCCTGACCGATTCGCGTGGCACGGTGCTGGCCTCCAGCGTCGAGACGATCCGGCCGGGAATCATGGCCGCACAGGCGGCGACCCGGCCCCTGCTTGCCATTGCGGATCTTCTGGTCGCCGAACGCCTGCCGGAGTCGGAAATAGTGCTGGAGGTCGAGGGCAAGACCTGGCTGGCCTGGGTCTTTCCCGTCACCACCCCATTCAGCCGGCCCGTCCGTCTGGCCGTCCTGACCCCGGAAGAGGAGATTCTGGAGGACGTGCTGGCAAGGCTGCAGCGCAACATCGCCCTATCCGTCGCGGCAAGCCTGCTTGGCCTCTTGCTGGCTGTGTATGTCGGTCGTGCCATCTCCCGCCCGATCCAACGCCTGACACGCGAGGCCGCGCGGCTGGAGAAGCTGGACATGAACGCGGATTTCGATATCCACAGCCGGATTACGGAGGTGCAGCGCCTGTCCAGCACCCTGCGCCTGTCCGCCGCCGCACTGGCCGGCTTCGCGCGCTATGTGCCCGGTGCGCTGGTCCGACGCATCGTCTCCGGCGAGATCAAGCCGGAGCTGGGCGGGGAACGGCGCGAGGTAAGCCTGTTCTTCTCCGACATCGAAGGCTTCACCACCGTCAGCGAACCCTTGGAGCCGGAAGCGGTAACGCAGGCCCTGACGGAATATCTGTCGCGCATCGGCACCGTGCTCAGCGAGGGCGGGGCCACGGTCGACAAATATATGGGCGACGCGGTGATGGCGTTCTGGAACGCCCCGACCGACCAGCCCGACCATGCAAGGCTGGCCTGCCTTGCCGCGCTGAAGGCCGAGGCGGCGGGCAAAGCCCTGGAAAGCGAGGCGGCGGCGCGCGGCCTGCCGGTCTTCCCGACCCGCTTCGGCCTGCATCTGGGCGAGGCGGTGATCGGCAATATCGGCTCCGCCGACCGCATGAACTACACCGCGCTGGGCTCTGCCGTGAACATCGCCTCACGCATTGAGGGGCTGAACAAATATTTCGGCACCAGCCTGCTGATCTCCGAACAACTGCGCAAGGCCGCCGGGCCGGGTTTCGTAACGCGCCCGGCCGGGCTGGTCATCGCCAGGGGTGCGGCAGCCCCTGTGCTGGTGCATGCCCTGATGGGAACCGACGGGATCGAGGCCGACACCGATCTGCCGCCGGAGCGGATTGCCATGGCCAAGGCCTGGAAGGCGCCGTTCGAAGCCTATCAGGCCGGCCATTGGGATCTGGCGGTGCAACGGATCGAATCCTATCTCGCCAGCCATGGCCCGGATGCGCTTGCCCGTACCACGCTGGACCACGCCATCGCCCATCGCAACAACCCGCCCGCCGATTGGAACGGGGTTGAACGTATGACGGAGAAGTAAGCAACTTCAAAAGGAGCATCCCTAAATAGTTGTTGATCTCCCTCCATAAGCACAAATACCCTTTACCTTCTTCGTTATTAGGTTGTGCAGGGGAGAGGGAAGATGGACTTTGAAGCCGAAATTGAACGGATTCAGCAGCGTGCCGTTGCGCAGATGGGAACCATAGCGACCGAGGAAGCGACCAAGACAGCCCTGGTGATGCCGCTTCTGCGATCTCTAGGGTACGACGTATTCGATCCAACTGAAGTAATTCCAGAATTTACTGCCGATTTTGGCATAAAAAAGGGAGAAAAAGTTGACTATGCGGTAACCCATAACGGGAAAATAACTATGCTTTTTGAATGCAAAAAGGTTGGGTGTCCGTTAGAAAGGAAGCAAGCTAGTCAGTTATATCGATATTTCACATCAACCGAAGCAAGGTTTGGTGTCCTGACCGACGGAGTGAGATACGAATTTTACTCTGATTTGGATGAAAGAAATAAATTAGATAACAAACCATTTTTTATATTTGATATATTATCATACACAGATTCAGATCTTCGAGAACTTAGAAAATTTGGAAAAACAAAATATTCAGAAGATTCCATATTATCTACTGCAAATGATCTAAAATATGGAAGATTGATTGACAATTTTCTTCATGGACAGTTTGAAAGCCCGAGCGAAGAACTCGTTAGACTAGTTGGGGGTGCAATCTACGAGGGCCGCATGACTTCCAGTGTTATGGAATGGATGAACAATCTCGTCCGTGATGCCCTTGAGCGCGTTGTCAGTAGTAGGGTCAGAGCCAAACTTGAAAATGCCCTTCAAAAGCAATCACCTCCGAAACCTGAGCGCCTAGCTACGGAAGAGGAAGGAAACGAATCTGACGTCGATACCGGAATTGTGACAACAGAAAGTGAAATAGAAGCAGTCCGTATTATAAAAGCCATCCTTTCAGAAAACATTGATCCTGATAGAGTTGTGATGCGTGATGCAAAAAGCTATTGCGCCGTCCTACTTGATGACAACAATAGAAAGCCGCTATGCCGCCTGTATCTAGAGGGTCGGCAGTGGCGCGTCGGTACTTTCAAGGACAAACTGGAAACGAAACATGACGTATTGAAACTTTCCGATCTGTTCGGTCTTCGCGCGCTCTTCAAAGCAAGTGTTCTGGAATATGATGGACCACAGTAACAGATAATTCAGCTCTGCCCGGGCGTTCGGGGAACCGGAAGCCCGGGGTCCTTCTTCAGCCTGCGTTCCCGCAGCGCGATATAGGTCGCCGACAGGAAGATCACTGCTCCGCCGGCCCAGGTGAATGCGTCCGGCAATTCGCCGAACAGCACCACGCCAAGCACTCCGGCCCAGACCAGCTTGAAGAAATCCAGCGGCATGATCACGGTCGTGTCGCCACGGCGCAGCGCCTCGGTCACCAGATATTGTCCGGCCGTGCCCACCACCCCGATCGCCGCCAGCCAGAGCAGCAGATCGAAATCCGGCCAGGTCCAGAAGAAGGCCGCCGGAATCGCCGAAAGCGGTGTCATCCACAGCCCCATATACAGCGTGATGGTCAGGGCCGATTCCGTCCGGGACAATATCTTGATGATCATCAGGATCACGCCCCAGCAGATGGCGGAAAACAGGGTCAGTACATGGCCGGTTTCCAGCGTGCCGAACCCTGGCCGCAGCACCAGCATAGCCCCTGCAAGCCCGGCCAGGATGGCCGCCCAGCGCCGCACTCCCACTTTCTCGCCCAGAAACAGCATGGCCAGCAGGGTAGCGAAAATCGGCGCGGTGAAATTCAGCGCCGCCACATCCGCCAGGGGCGCCAGTGCCAGGGCCATGAAAAAGCTGATCATGGTCAGCGTATTGATCGCGGCGCGCAGAAACATCAGACCGGGTCGTCGGGTGCGCAGTGGGCCGAAACCGTGGCGCAGGAATACCGGAGCCAACACGATCACGCCGAACAGGTTGCGGAAAAAGGCAATCTCGAACGGATGCATATCCGTCGCGATATGCTTGATCATGGCATGCATGCAGGCAAAGGCGACCGACGAACACAGGAACAGCCCCATCGCCACCAGATTGTCCTGGGCTTTATCCGCTGCGGAGACTGTCATCCGGCCTGCTTTCCGCCATCCCGGTTCTGCATTCTTGCCGCCATCCGCTCGCGATAGACGATGTAACTGGCCGACAGGGCGATCACCACGCCACCGACCCAGACGCCCCAATCCGGCGTTTCACCAAAGAACAGATAGCCGGTCGCCGCGGCCCAGATCAGCCGGCTGTAATCGACCGGCGTGACCACGGAAGTATCGGCCAGCCGCAGGGCTTCCGTCAGCATCCACTGGCCCGCCGTGCCAACCGCCCCCAGCAGGAACAGCAGCCCCAGGGTCTCCAGGCTGGGCCAGGACCAGAACAGGATGGCCGTCGGGACCGACAGCACCAGCATCGACAGCATCATATAGATGGTCACCGTCAGCGAGGATTCGGTCCGCGAGAGGAGCTTGATCAGCAACATCGTGACCGCCCAGGTCACGGCGGAGATCAGCGTCAGCACATCGCCCAGCGCCAGATCCTGCAGACCGGGGCGCACCACGATCACCGCCCCGCCGAAGCCGGCCAGAATGGCCAGCCAGCGACGCGGCCCCACCTTCTCCCCCAGGAACAGCAGCGCCAGGATCGCCAGGAAGATCGGGAAGGTGAAGCTCAGCGCCGTCACCTGCGCCAGTGGCGAGATGGTCAGGGCCCAGAAGAACAGCGCCATCGAAATCAGGTTGAAGACCGACCGCGTGAACATCATTCCCGGTCGTGAGGTCTTCATCACCCCGATACCGTAGCGCAGCACCACCGGCATCAGCACGACAACGCCGAACAGATTTCGATAAAATATGATTACCAAAGGGTGCAGCTCGTCCGAGACAAGCCGAATCAGCAGATGCATGACGGAGAATACCAGCGTGGAGGCCAGCATCCAGGCCATGCCCTTCAGCACATCCGCCTCAATCGCGATCTGACGCATTTGTTCGACCTTCGGGATCACCCCGCCCCGATGCGGCCGCCCCTGCCATCGCAGCAATAGGCGCGCAGGCCGCGCAAGGCAAGGATGGCTTGACGGATCGGCAGGGAATTGCGGGCGAAGGCGATGTGCCGCAAAGACAGAACCACCCGTTCAAGCTTCCACCCAGAAGTGCGCGGCCATAAAGTCGCCACGACTTATGCGTTGGTATTCCGCATGGATTTCTGTATTGTGCGACGCACGGGAGATGGAGCTTTGGGAGAGGCTTCTGCATAGGCAGCCGGACAGTCCACTGGATTGACTGGAGCCTCAGGGGAAAGAAGGGTCGGGGTTTGACGAGCCCTTATTTGCATCGCAGGCTGCGCAGTCTGGACGAGGTGCGCGAGCAGTCAGATCATGTCGGTGCGACGGGTCCTGCCGAAGAGCAGGACGTCGCGCCTGGAATCATGTCGCGCGACACCTGCGCTGTCCGACCGACCGCCCGCGCAGGCCGGTCTCGGCAGATGGTGTTTTTCGCCCTCGCACTGGGGCTGCTGATGGTGCTGTTCGCGCTCGTATTGGGCGAGCCCCGCGTCTCGACGGATGATGATCTGTCTCTTGAGGCGGAGCAGATGAATACGCTTGCTCCCGCAGCGGGTCCCGCCGAGCCGCCCGCGCCTGCCGGAGGGACGGACAGTTTCGTCAATCCGGGCCGGTCGGTTTCCCCAACCCATCTGGGTCCGGCGGACACATTGGCGCCGCCGCAGCCGCGCTTTCGCTGACCATCGCCCCGATCAGCTCACCAGGGTGCCGCTCAACGCGGCGTTGCCCCTGCGGCGCAGCAAATCGGCATCTTCCGAATTGCCCACCAGTTCGATCAGCCGAACGGTCGTGTTCAGATGCGCGCTGGCAATGGGTTTCTGCTCCTCCGGCGTGCGGGGCAGCATCTCGATGATGCGCGCGGCGTATTTGTCCAACTCCTCCCGCAGCGCCTTGATCGTGCTTTGGCAGGCCATGGACAGGCCGATCTGATCGGCAATCCGGTTCGCTTCCGCGATGGCCTTGGCGCGGCGTTCCGCCTCCTCGAACAGAGGCAATGACGGGTACTTGCTGAAATCCGGCCGGCCGGTATGGACCCTGCCATCCTTATCCCTGGTCACCGCAAGGACCGAAAGGACGGCTTTGTTGGCGGTTGCCAGCACGCGGGTCTCGATTGCCTCGGAAATAGCGGTGCGATAGCCGTATACCCGTTTGCCCCAGGCACCGTCCCGGCGGATGCCGATCTCATTGATGATGGTCTTGAAGGCACCGGCGAAGCGCTTGGCGCGCTTCAGGAGCTTTTCCTCGTCCACGCCTTCATCGCGCGCCATCGCCTCAATGGAGGTTACATCCTCCTCCAGTGCCTCGAACACCTTGTCGCCGGCCAGCGACAGTTCCTTGCGCTGCGAGATCAGATCGTCCATCCGATCCGTCATCGAGCTGAATACTTTCAGGATCGGGAAAGGCTGCAGCAGTCGCGAGATCACCAGCAGGATGTAGACGAGTTCCTCGCCGGGTTTGGTAAGGGCAACATCCTGATAGGCCCGCTTGATGTCGGCCACCTGTTTTCCGGTCAGGTCCAGCACCGGCTTCTGCGGCAGCATTTCCTTCAGCGCCCGCACCTCATCGGCCAATCCCAGGGCGGAAGTCATCTCGCGCACATCCTCCAGCCGGCGGGTGCCGCCCAGATGCTTGGCAAGCTTGCGCATCTCGCCGACATCGCCAAGCAGGGGCGCGAAGGCACCGGTCATGGCCAGATGCGCGCCGGCCCAGATGAGATCGGCGGCCTTGCGGATCTGATCGTCCTGCCCGCTTTTCTGAGCGGCGATGAAATCCGCCGCCAGGCCCGGCCAGCCATCCGGCATCAGCTCGTTGGTCAGCCAGTTCCACATCGGCATGATGGATGCACGCGCGATCCGCCCGACTTCCTTGGGATCGGGATCGCGCACGATCAGCATATCCTCGAAAGGCAGGCAAAGGATGCGCTGGGGCGTATAGATGCGCGGCGCACGGATGCGCGCCAGGCCGGGCCGCATCAGTCGCATCATGGCATCATGCGGCAGGCCGAACTTATCCTCGTGCCGATCCAGTTCGATCGCCGCAGCCAGCTTGCGCAGTTCCCGCTCCGGCAGCGCGTTCAGGAAATCTTCGAGCTGGCTGAGCTTTTCCGCGTCCTTGCTCTGCTGCCCGCTCATATCGGCTCCTTCTTGAAGCGCGAAAGCGCGTCCTGCGTCTTCGGGTCGACCTCATCGCCATTGCCGAACAGGCCGGAATTGCGCCAGCGCTGCTGGGCGGTTCGCAGCGAGACCCAGACGGCGATATCCTGGCCCAGCGCCTCGGACGGCAATACCGGCAGAAACTGGATGAAGGCCTCCAGCACCTGACGCTGCTCCCAGCGCTCGGACTTCAGAACTGCGTTCCAATTGTCCAGGATGCGCAGCCAGCCGTCCAGTAGATGGGTGACGATATCCACCGTCTTGCTGAACAGGCTCTCGACCTCCGCGGGATCGGATAGCGGCCCGCGCATCATATCCAGGCTTTCCCCGATGCCTGCGATCACCTTGCGGGCACGGGCTGCGGCATCAAGTGCGGCGCTCGCGGTGCGTTCCGCCATTTCGGCCGTTTCCGGCGGCTCGTTCAGCATCCAGCCGCGCAGATCCTTCGCCATCGCCTCCAGCCCGACAACGATGTCGAGATAGGGACCGCTCACCCGGCCATCCGGCAGGCCGAGCGGGGTCAGGCTCTTTGCCCACCGTTCCATCAGGTTGATCAGATCGCGTGGGGTGGTGCGGGCCGATTCCGCAAATCCCTGCAGGGCACGACGCGCCTGCGCCTGCCCCTCGGTGGTCGCCAATGCCTTCAGATCCAGCCCCTTGGCCTCGGCACTGGACCCCAGCTGGCGTACCGCTATCTCGATCATGTACAGCAGTATCATGTCCGGCCGGCTCTTGTCGGCCTCCATCTGTGACAGCGCCCATTGCTGAATGAGCGGCCCGCCAAGACCGGTCGTTCCCACTTCCAGCTTGATCTTGCGCAGGCCCATCGGCGTAGGCCGCAGCAGGCTGGTCAGCTTTTCATGCAGGGCACGATCAAAAACGGTAAGCGACAGCACCTCAGGCAGGGATCGATAGGGCACGACAAAGGTCCCGACCCCGCCGGACAGCGAGGGGATCAGCACATCGACCATGGACGAACTGGACCGACGCAGACGCGCGAACTGCAGGATCGGCGTAGTGTAGCCGATCACCAATCCGCGCTCCGCGAAGGTCTTCGGCAGATAGACGCCTTGCTTCTGATTGTGCAGGCTCTCGCTCATTCCGCTATTGCCTGTTCCCTCAACCTGGCTGTGCACCAACAACCCTGCTTGCACCATCCCCGCACCGGATCAAGCAGGAGCGATTGAAATCCTCGACTTTTTTAACCCATCCCTGCAAGCCACAATGCGGCCTTTCCTGCCGCCAATGCGGCCAGAGCCAGGACAATCGCCCCCGAACCGCGATTGATCCACACCCTGGTCGATGATTTCAGCCGACCATGGCCGAGCGAGGCAAGCGCTGACAGGAATGCCCACCACAGCATTGATCCCAGGAATACGCCCAGGACCAGAATGACGGGCTCCAGGCCATTATCCGCAACACTTACGCCGATGCCAGCAAAAATACCCACGAAACCAAGCGCCGTCATCGGATTGCTGACGGTCATGCCGAAGACACCCAGGAACCGCCCCGCATGCATGCGCAAACCGCTCGCGGCCTGCTCGTCACTCTCCAATGGCTTGCGGATCAGGCCGATGCCGATAATCGTCATGATGACCGCGCCGAACAGAGCCACCCAGCCCTGATGATCGATCAGCCAGGGCATGACGACCGCCAGACCGACGGCGGCTATCCCGGCCAGCACACCATCGGCCAGGGCAGCGCTCAACCCCATCCAGCAACCCGCGACCCAGCCGCGCGCGAGGGCTGCCTGAATGCATAGAAGGCCTACCGGCCCGATCGGCGCAGCAACGGCCAGCCCGATCAATATGGATTTCAGGAAAAGTACCGACACGACGCCCTTCTTGTCCTGCGCGACGGGATGTGTTTCGCCCTGCCCCCGTCCATTCAACGCTGGTAGGATGAATTTGCAGTTCGCATGAGGATTGCGGCTGCGCCTTTGCGAACTTCAAATTCACCATACTAGATATTCGCTGCGGCCAAGAAGCACGCTAGACTGCCCCAATGCAACAGACTTCCCTCCTTATCGCGCAGCATTCCCCGCAGAAGTCGTTGAACGCGACGCCAGTCGCGAAGCATTACCTTAATACCACAACGCGCCAGCGCCTATCCCGGAACGGCATGCGCGGGGCGGAGGGCTATTCGGCAGCGGCGATCCCAGGCATGCGATCATGACGAAGCTTCCCCGGCTGATCCGCCTGTTCCTGGACGAAAAAGGCCGCCGCGCCTTCGACAAGCTGCAGGAAGCCCCCGCCTCTGCCGGCAGCAAGGTGATCGGGCGGTCCAAGCTCGCGCGCAGCGCCAACGCCACGGCGGAGGAAACCGCCACCATCAAGGAAGCCCTGCAGGCGGCAACGAAAGAACTGGACCGGTTCGAGGAGGATGGCACCGCGACGGAACGGGAACGCCTGATCCGCAGGGCCGTGACCATCCACCGCACCAAGCAGCAGGCCCTGGCCGATCTGACGCCGCAGGAGCGCGCGAGGCTGCATCTGCTGGCCCAGGCCATCCTGACACCAAAAAAGAAATAACCGAAAATCCTGTTTTGTTCTTATTGTGATCCTGTTATGATCTCTGGGCCTCTCTGCATTCGGGTTTCGGGCTTGGGCCGCGTGTCGGATTTTGGTTCTGAACAGGAGGGGTGGGCGCGGCGGAGTGGTTCTCCACAAGCCCGACCCTCCGCATTCAGGGCCGGAATCCGCCGCGCCCCCCAATTCCTGAAAAAAGGTGGGGTTTGGCGCAAATCGTCCATTTTTGGCGTCGCGCAAGCTTGAAAGGGGGCCACCCTTCCCGCGCTTGCGCTCCTGAAACTGAACGATTTGCGTTCAAACCACGCTCCAAATCCTAAATGCAGAGAGGCCCTAGAGCGGTTTTCGACCAATATGAATCGTTCCGACGGAGCGGATTTGGCTGGGTTTCGAGTTGTGAGGACGAAGGACATGCCTGTGCATATTCGAGGACGAACAGCTCGGAAGCCGGCCAAATCCGCCCGTCCCTTCGGGTTTCCGATTGGCGGATGTCCGGCGGCAAACCGGTCTTGCGCGATGCCCCGCATCGCTCGGCGCCCGGCTCACACGCCGGCCCATCTCGCCAATCGAGAAACGGAACCGGTTCATATTGATCGAAACCCGCTCTAAAATGGACGACAGGCTGCCGAACAGGATCGTGAAAGGACGCGCCAGTGCCTCCGCCCGCAGCGGACGGTTCGAAAAGCTGACGCGCGAGATCGTGCTGGATGGCTGGACGCCGGAGGAGGATCTGGTCGCGCCGCGACCGCGTACGGAAATCCTGCCGGACACCTCCCGCACGGTGCTGGCGCGCAACCAGTCGCCCGACATTCCCTTCGACCGTTCGGTGAACCCCTATCGCGGCTGCGAACATGGCTGCATCTACTGCTATGCGCGCCCGACCCATGCCTATCTTGGCCTGTCACCGGGCCTGGATTTCGAGACCAAGCTGTTCACGAAGAAGGACGCGGCGAAACAGTTGCGGGCGGAGCTGTCGAAACCGGGCTACAGCCCTGCCCCGATCGGGTTTGGCGCCAATACCGACCCCTATCAACCGGTCGAAAAGGCGCTGGGGATTTCCCGCTCGATCCTGGAAGTGCTGCGCGATTTCGGCCATCCGGTGCTGGTCACCACCAAGGGCGCGCTGGTGACCCGCGACATCGACATTCTGGGCGAGATGGCGTCACGGGGCTTGGCGCATGTGGCGATTTCGGTCACCACCCTGGACCGGCATCTGGCGAACAGGCTGGAACCGCGCGCCTCCACCCCCGCCTTGCGCCTCGGCGCCATAGAAGCGCTGGCAAAGGCGGGAATTCCCGTCAGCATCCTGGCCGCGCCCGTCATTCCCGGCCTGACCGATCAGGAGACGGAAGCCATTCTGGCCGAAGGCGCCAAAGCCGGAGCCACCGGTGCGGGCTACACGCTGTTGCGCCTGCCCTTGGAAATCCGGGAATTGGTGGAGGAGTGGCTGACGCTGCACGCGCCGGACCGCAAGGACAAGGTGCTGAACCTGATCCGCTCGATCCGGGGCGGCGCGCTCAATGTCTCGGAATTCGGCGCGCGGATGAAAGGCACCGGCCCCTATGCCGACATGATCCGCCAGCGCTTCCGGCTGGCCTGCCGCAGGCACGGGCTGGACGCGCCCCGGCCGGCGCTGCGCTGCGACCTGTTCCGCGTGCCCGGCAGGGCGCAGCAGTTGGGGCTGTTCTGATCGCCATCATTATCCATAGTGCTGCCACAAAGAGGCATCAGCACTGGCGCCCCCGCCCCGAGTCCCGCTAGGTTTTATCCCATCATGGAACATGGTACCGACCTGACCGGCATCGCCTTCGTCATTGTCTGTGCGACCCTGTGCGGTATCGCACTGGTGAAGATGCGCCAGCCTGCCATCATCGGCTTTATTTTCGCCGGCGTCCTGCTCGGCCCATCCGGGCTGGGGCTGGTGGAAAACCGCGACAATGTCGCGGTCCTGGCCGAGCTTGGCGTCATCCTGCTGCTCTATTTCATCGGCCTGGAACTGTCGCTGCGCAGTTTCCGCGTGATCTGGAAACTGGTGGTGGGCGCGGCCATGGCCCAGATCGCCCTGTCCGTCGGGGCTTCCTGGATTCTGACCAGCCTGTTGGGCTGGCCTTCCAGCTATGCCGTTTTCTTCGGCTTCTGCCTCGCCATGTCGTCGACCGCCGTGGCGATCTCGATCCTGGACGAGGTGGGGCAGTTGCGCACCCGCGTGGGCAAGGTGACGGTCGGCATTCTGATCGCCCAGGATCTGGCAGTGGCCCCCATGCTGCTGATCGTCTCCAATCTGGGCGGCGGCGACATTTCGCCCTGGATCGTGCTGGAAGTGGGCATTTCGATCGGGCTGCTGATCGCGCTCATCCTGTATCTGACCCGGCGCAAGCGCATCAACCTGCCCTTCCACAATCTGGTGACGGGCCGGGCCGATCTGGCGCCGCTGGCCGCCATCGCGCTGTGCTTCGGGGCGGCGGCCATTGCCGGCGTGGTCGGGCTGTCGCCGGCTTTCGGCGCCTTCCTGGCCGGGCTGATCGCCGGTTCCTCCAACCAGCGCAAGTCCGTACGGGCCGAGGCCGAACCGGTGCAGGCCGTGCTGCTGATGGTCTTCTTCCTGTCCATCGGCCTGCTGCTGGACCTGGAATTCATGATTGAACACTGGGCAGTCGTGCTGGGGGGCGTGCTGGTCGTCACCGTCTTCAAGACGGCGCTGAACCTGTTCGTGCTGCGCACCCAGGGCCTGCCCTTCAACGACGCGTTCCAGGTCAGCCTGACCATCGGGCAGATCGGAGAATTCGCCTTCGTGCTGGCTGCAACCGCCCTGTCGGCCAAGGTGATCGACCCGGAGGTGCACAAGCTGGTGGTGGCCATCACCGTGCTGTCGCTGGTGATCAGCCCGATCTATGTCGACGCCCTGCAGCGCGCCCAGAGCCGCAGCGGGATCGAACGGGTCCAGAATCTGGGCAAGATGCTACGCCTGATCTATTTCCGCGAATGGCGGCTGGCCCGCCGCCTGCGTCGCCGCAGCGCGGAAGGCCTGCGCCGCAGCGCCGCCCGCCTGTCCGATTGGCGGCAACGTCGAAAATCCAAACGCGCCGCCATACCTGCTGCCCGGCCGGATTCCCCCCCGCAGGAAAAGCCTGCCCTGCCCAAGGTCGACGGCTGATGCCCGATTTCGCGCTGGAATCTGCACTGGATGGCCCCGTCTGCGGCGTGGACGAAGTCGGGCGCGGCCCCTGGGCCGGCCCCGTCCTGGCCTGCGCCGTGGTGATCGACATCACCTGCCTGCCTGCGGATATCCGCGTAGCCATTGACGATTCCAAGCGGCTTGCCGCCCGACGCCGGACCGAGCTGGCATCAGCCCTGCGCGGCTGTGTGGCCTTCGCGGTCGCCGAGGCGAGCGTCGAGGAAATCGACCGGTTGAACATCCTGGGCGCCACCTCGCTGGCCATGCGCCGGGCGGTCGAAGCCCTGCCCGTCAGGCCGATCCATGCCCTGGTGGATGGCAATCGCCGCATGGGCCTGCCCTGCCCCGAAACACCGGTGGTGAAGGGCGATGGCCTGTCGCTGTCGATCGCCGCTGCCTCCATCATCGCCAAGGTGGCGCGGGACGGGCTGATGGCAAACCTGGCGGAACTGCACCCCGGCTATGGCTGGGAACGCAATGCCGGCTATGGCGTGCCGGACCATATCGCCGGATTGGACAGGCTGGGACCCAGCCCGCAACACCGGATGAGCTTTGCCCCGGTACGTGCGGCGGCCGAACGCCTGGTAATCGTTCCGCCGCCCCTTCCTGCCCGCAAAAGTCGCAGACCCGGGCAGGAAAAAGGCGGGGTGCCTTAGCTGCCCCGCCCCATCCCGTAACGCGATCGGCGTTGTGCCTGGTTACGCCGTCTTCAGATTGCCGGCCGCGGTCTTGCCGCGCTGCGTCACCTGATCGTAGCTCACCCGCTGGCCTTCATTCAGGCCGTCGAGGCCGCACTGCTGCACGGTGGAGATGTGCACGAACACATCCTTGCCGCCATCATCCGGCTCGATGAAACCAAAGCCCTTCGTCGGGTTGAACCACTTCACGGTACCGGTAGCCATATTCGTCTTCTCCTTGGCATCACGCGCAAGCCTGCGCGTCGGTGTGGACGTTCCAGGCGACCCCCGCCGGAAACGTCCGATTCAGGCGCTTCTCATTGGGTCGGTAACTTGAGTCTCGTGAGCTGCGCGGAAGAGCGCGAGGCACGTGCCAAGGCCAGGCCAAATCAATTTGCCTGACGCATGTAAGCGGGCAACGCACCGAAAAGGCAAGAGAAATCGGCTTACAGCGGCTTGCGCGGGCGCCGTTCGAAGTATAGCGAGAGCACAATGCCCACGAAGATGATCCCGCCGCCGATCAATACCATCGGATCCAGCCCTTCGGCATAGAACAGAAATCCCGCAACTGCGATCAGCGGCAGGCGCAGGAAGTCCAGCGGGATAACGACAGTCGCGTCCGCCCGGCGCAGGGCATTGCTGAGCCCGTAATGCGCCCCGAGCGCGGAAATTCCGAGCGACAGGATCGCGGGCAGATCCGACCAGGCAACCGGTGCCCAGTCGAACAGCGCCGGAAACAGCCCCATGGGCAGCTGCAGCAGGCTCATCCAGAAAACAATGGCCAGCACACCATCGGTGCGGGTCAGCTTCTTCGTGCCGATATGCGACACGCCATAGCAGAAGGCAGCCGCCAGAACCGACATGGCGGCCAGCGAAATGGTCTCCATCCCCGGACGCAGGATCACCACCACGCCCAGAAGGCCGCAGATCACGGACAGGACCCGCCCCGGATTCATCCGTTCGCCCAGGACCAGCACCGCCAGCAGGGCCGCCCAGGCCGGTGCCGTGAATTCCAGCGCAAAGACGGTCGCCAGGGGCAGCGAGGCGACACCGAAGGCCCAGAACCACTGCCCGCCATAATGCACGGTATTGCGCAACAGCTGCAGCCGGAACTGCCCCGTGCGGATTTCCCCCAGCCTGCCCATCGCCAGGGCCAGAAGCGGCACCACAATGACACCGAATATGCTGCGGAAGGCCAGGATCTGAAACGGCCGCATCGTATCGGTCAGCTCACGGACGCTGATCGCCATGGCAGCAAAAGACACCAGGGCTATCCCCATGAAGCCAATAGCCGCCGGAAGGGCATTCGGATTTGGACGGTTTGTCGCGGGTGAGGAGGACATGAGGGAAAACCCAGGGTCAGGACTTATCACGCGGGCCGGAATGGTGTAAGCTCTTCCACACGGGTCCGGTAGGGTGCAAGCCTGGGGGAAACCGTATGTATTCAACCTGTCGCAACGCTGTGGCCGGGCAGATCGGCCCTGGCCCACGGGAATGCGCAATCAGGCATTGGGACCCCGCAGACCACAACTTTCGTAAGCTTCTAACGTACTATTTTCGCCCCTGCCAGCCTGATGGGAAGATCGATGCGCTGGCGGTCTTGTCAAACGGACATCTTTTCTAGAAAATCAGCTTCGACCAATTCTCTTCTGCACGGAAGGAAGGCTGCGCCATGTCGCGCCAGGCGGTTCAGATCGGTACAGTATATGAAAGCGTAGGCGGTCTTCGCCAGCGCTGGGAAGTCAGTGAGATTATCGAGAAACCGGGTCACCCCACGCATGTACGCCTGACGTCCCTGCGTACGACCAAGGATGTACGCCTGTTCGCGGCGGCGGCCCTGGGTGACCGTACCCGTTTCCGCCCGCTCAGCGAGCGCGAGCCGGTGCACTGACAACGCCACCCTTCCACCGGAATGGAAAACGCCCCCGCATCCATGACGCGAGGGCGTTTTCCTGCCGGGGTGAATTCACCCTGACGCCTTGACCGCAGCGCCCGCCTCAGGCGGCCCGGGCCTGCATCTCCACCACCTCGGCCGAGTCGGCCAGGAACAGGGCTTCATAAGCCTTGGCGTCATAATATTTCAGGCATCGCGCCGCGAAATCGCGGGCCTTCATGCCGAACACCTTTGCAAAACCGATATAGAAGGACGATGGAACCGGACGCATCCCGGCTTCCAGCTGCCCCATCCATGCGCCGGACGGCGCGCCGACCTGTTCGGCCAGCTCCTTCAGCGTAATCTGGGAACCTTCGCGCAGGGCGCGCATCCAACGACCACCTTCGACCCAGGGGCTCACCACAGCCAGTTCGACCATTGCCTTTTTCCTTTGCTTCTTGTCCTCCGCGCTCTCCCGAACGCGGGAATTCATCTTTGATCCGGTCCGATATTGCACTGCACCGTCACATCTGCGTCATCGAAAAAATGCAATCCAGCCATGCGGCGGAACGTCAGGGAACGGTGGCGAACGGACGTATCACAGCAGACAGATATGGAAACAAGGTTAAGACGGCACAAAAAAGCTGCAGCACACTTGGCCTGGCCTGCGAATCATCTTCAAAGTTGATCAGGAGAGTTCTCAGGAGACGCGACAGCCATGGAGTGGCAGGCTGGTCCATCATCGATAAACGGTAGCCGGGCCTATTGGATTCAGGGCCGGCAGGGTTCGCATTGGAGCAATGTCGAAACCCTGACCGATGTGCAGACCGCTATCGACCGGCTGGGCCGCCTTGTCGCGGGCAATCGCTATGACGAGTTGCGACTGGTCGAAGCGCGGATTTCCGCGATCAGCGGCAAGGCCGTCTATACCGAACTGCTGATCGTGCGCGATGGGGAGGTCATGGATCCCGCGAAAGCGGACCCCGTAGGCCCCACGCTGGTCGCGCCCGTTCCTGCCCATCCGGAACTGCCGCTCTGGACCGAAGGTGTGGCACAGCCGGGCCTCTTCCCCGGCGCGGACGGCGATGCTCCCGTACCGGAAGAACTGGAATGGTTTGCCGCGCCGCGTCGTCGCCCGACCAGCGTGGTGGTGCCGCCGCCGCGCCTGCGCTCGGCCGCTCCGCCGGCTGACCACGACGTGCCGGATTCGGATGCCCCCCAGGAGCCGCTGCAGTTGGAGGAGTTGGTGCAGGATGCGCCGCTCGGCCGATCCGCCGCAGAAGCTGCGGACGCATCAGCGGCTGAAGCCGGGCTGCCGAAAACGCTGCCCGACTTCGCCGAATGGATGCGAAGCCGCCCCCCGGCCGCGGCGGAGGCCGAAGCACCGGCTGCCGAAGCTAAGCAGGCCGGCCCCGAATCCGATCAGAACGACGAGGCCCAACCTCGGACCGATACTGACGGACCCGTTTCGGGCGAAGCCGATCAGGTTGCCCTGGTCGCCCCGCCACCGCAGGGCGGAGCGGTTGTGCGGGAATGGGATCTGGAACAGCCCCCTGCCTGGCAGCACCTGCGGACCGATGCCGAGCGGGATGGCTTCGCGGATTTCGAGGCGGTCCATCAGACCCGCCCTGCCGAATTGCCCCTGGCCGCAGCCCGGCGCAAACGCGGTATCGGAGCCGGACCGGTTCTTGGCGGCATTTTCGTGCTGGCGATTGCTGCCGGCATTGGTATCGCCGCGCTGGACCCGGCGACCTCGGCCCGCCTTTCGGCGACCTTGTTTGGGGAATTGCCGCTGATCGGGGCTGAAAGCAGGCTGGCTGCGGCTATCGAAGCCAATGATCCCGATGCGGTGCGAACCGCCATATTGGCGGGCGCCGATCCGAACGCGCGCCTCTCCGACAATATTCCCGCCCTGCTGCTTGCCGCACGAAGCGATGCGGATCAGGCTTTCCATGCCCTGCTGGAGGCCGGGGCCGATCCGTCCCGCGCCGTCGAAGCCGGGCGCAGCATCATGCATGTGATGGCCGCGGAAGGGCTGACCACCGGTCTTGCCGCCAGCCTCGCCGCCGGAACCCCCATCGATCTTGCTGGTGGAACAAAGGGCTGTGTTACCCCATTGACCAGTGCCGCCGCCCAGGGCCGCTCCGCCGCCGCCATGCTGTTGGCCGAGCGCGGGGCGCGGCTGGATGCATTGCCCGGCTGTGATGTCGGGCCGCTCGACGCGGCGCGACTGCATCCCGAACTTGAGCAGAAGCTGAGCAATCTGAAGATCGAACGCGGCACGCCACTGCCCGCCGAACCGAGGCTGGACCTCGCTACGGCCGCAGCTGAACCGCCCCAGCCGCAGCCGCCCTTCACCATTGTCGAACGTCAGGCGATGACGCGCGAACCCAGGCGCCTGGGTGAATTTCTGGCCCAGGCCATTGATCGGCGGGATCTGGAGACCGTGCGTTTCCTGATGGCGAACCGGCCTGTCGAAATGCCCCTGGATGCGCTGGGCCTGTTTGCCCGCGACATGTGGGGGACGGGCTATCGCATGCCGGTGGACTATGCCGTGCTGGCCGGCGATCTGGATGCCGCCAAACTGCTGCTGGGTGCCGGCGCCGTTCCGTCTCCGCGCATCGTGCATATGGCGGTGGATGCGCGCAGCCATCCCGGGCTGAAGGGCGCGGCGGAAATGCTGCTGGGCAATGGTGCCGATCCGAATGCGCTGTATGACGGGCTTACCCCGCTGATGCGCGCGGCGCTGAAAGGCGATTGGGACGGGACGCAATTGCTGTTGGCCTATGGCGCGGATGCCTCCATCACCACCACGGAAGGCCAGACGGCGTCCGATTTCGCCGCCCAGGCCGGCGATACCGAATTGCAGGAAATGCTGACCCTGCGCGCGAATGAACAGCAATATTCCGATCTGATGATGGGGCTGAGCTGGTTCGACACGCTGGCCAGCGTCAACCCGCCGACGGAAGCCTGCGACGCGCGGCAGGCGGGTTATCTGGTCTGTTCCCTGGACCGGACGATCTGGCTGCCGGATGCGATCCGGGTGGAAGGGCATTTCGACCTGTCCGCCGGCAATCGGCTGGTTGCCATCGAAGTGCATGGCGCCCCGATCGCCAACGAGAAGGCCGCGCGGGATCGCTTCGCCGCCGTGGCTGCCGACATCCAGGCCCATCTGCCGGAAGCCCATCGCGCCTTCTCGGTGGAGACCATGCCGCAGGACCCCAATGTCCCCTTCCTGGAAGCCATCCGGCCGGAAGTAGCGGCGGCATCCTGGTATCGCTACTGGTCGGATGACAACAAGACGCGGCCGGCCTTCCTGCATCTGTCGCTGATCGGGGTGGAGGCCGCGAAAGCTGCCCAATGGCGGCTCGTCGTGGGCAACCCCTTCCGCAACAATTGATTGGGGCGGACAGGTTCAGTCCTGCCCGTCTTCCGACGGGTCACGGTCGCGGTAATCCCCCAACCCCATCACGCCAATGGCCATCCCGACCGAGCCAAAGGTGATGAACAGCCCGAAGAACAGCAGGAATACGCTCAGCACCGTATTGCCGGAATGCTTCATCATACTCCACAGCCCATAGCTGTCATGGTAGAGCAGCAGCACGCCGACCAGCGTGCCGCCCCCCAAGCCCACGGCCAGGTGACGTAGCAGGAAGCCGATCACATGGCGCTCATGCGGCTTCAGGGGCATTGTCGCTCTCTCCCATCAGCACCGGGGCATCGCCCAGGGACCTGATCATCGTCATCACCTCTTCGGTGGCGGCATCCAGGGCAGGTACCTCAGTGGATCGCAGCACGATCTGCGCCCTGAACCTTGCCCGCGCGAAGCCGGGGTAGCTGCCGATTTCCACTTGGCGGTAGCGGTCCTGGATGGCCGCCAGGCCTTCCGCCATCGCCCCTTCCGGCAATTCGCAGGCGATCGTGCGCGACAAGAGCAGCGGGCCGCCGGTCAGCGTCGGCAATATCCCCGCCAGCATGGCCTGCATGATCCGCGGCACGCCCGCCATCACATGCACATTGCCGATCCGGAAGCCGGGCGCGACGGATACCGGATTGTCGACCAGTTCCGCACCCTCCGGAATCCGGGCCATGCGTCGGCGCGCGGCGTTGAACTCCGTGCCCTGCGCGGCATAGTGGGCAGCCAGCCGCCGCATGGCTTCCGGATGCTCGCCGATATCCACCCCGAAAGCCTCGGCGACGCAATCCGCCGTGATATCGTCATGGGTCGGGCCGATCCCCCCAGTGGTGAAGACATAGTCATACCCGGCCGACAACTCCCGCACGGCCGCCACGATGCGGGGCGCGTCGTCGGCGATCACCCTGGCCTCGCCCAGGCGCACGCCGATGCTACCCAGGGCCTTGGCGATATGGTTGAGGTTCACGTCCTGGGTACGGCCGGACAGAATTTCGTTGCCGATAATCAACAACGCCGCACGCTTTACCTTTGCTCTTCCGATTTCCGTCGATTGCGACGTTGCGTCCGTGGTCATTTCCTGCAACCTGCCCTATGTCTTGGAAAAAGCGCGGGAAGTTCCCCGCATTCAGGGTGTTGATACGTATCATGGGCAAGATTGGGTCATCCGGCAATCGGTCGGACCGCCCCAAAGGTGGAGCGGTGCTGTTCGCGGCTGCAATAACCCTTATTGCGGCCTCGCCCGCTTTGGCGGTGGAAGTGCATGGCCATCGCGGCGCCCGGGGTCTGGCGCCGGAAAACACCCTGCCAGCCTTCGAACGGGCCATCCATCTGGGCGTGGATGTGCTGGAACTGGATGTCGGCGTGACCGCCGATGGTCAGGTCGTCGTGACCCATGATCTGCGCCTGCACCCCGAAATCGCGCGCATGCCCAATGGCCGCTATGTGGCGGAGCCAGGCCCGACCATCCGATCCCTCACCTATCCGGCGCTGCAATTATTCGACGTCGGTGTGTACAAGCCCGACAGTTTGACCGACCGGCGCTTTCCGGAGGTGAGGCCGGTACCGGGGACGCGCATCCCGCTTTTGTCGGAAGTGTTCGCATTGGCCGCGCGCATCGGCCCGCCCGAGCTGCGCTTTTCCATCGAAACCAAGCTGGAGCCGATGGCCCCGTCGGAAAGCATCGACCCGACGGGCTTCGTGCGTGCCATCCTGGGCGTGGTGGACGCGGCCGGCAAACTGGACCGGGTGATGCTGCAAAGCTTCGACTGGCGCACGCTGACGGCCGCCCGGTTGATGGCGCCCGATATTCCACGAGTCCATCTGACCTTCCAAAGCTCGGACTGGGACACGGTGGAAGAGCGCCGCAGCGGCGCCTCCCCCTGGCTGGACGGGCTGGATGCGGATGATTTCCCCTCCGTCCCCGATCTGGTGAAATCCGCCGGCGGCACCGTCTGGTCGCCCTATTACGAGAATCTGGACGAGGAGAGCCTTGCCCGGGCCAAAGCCCTTGGCCTTCGTGTCGTGGTCTGGACGGTGAATGATCCGTCGGAAATGGCCGACCTCATCACCATGGGGGTAGATGGCATTATCACCGACTACCCGAACCGCCTGCTGCGCCTTCTGGGGCGGTGATCGGCCGCGGCGGTTGACGCGGATGGGCAGGCGGGCCTATCACCCCCGCTTGAAACGCGGCATGGCCGACGCCATTTCGGCGTGACGGGGCAGGGCTTGGCCTGTATCCTGGCGGGATAAACGGGCCGGCGCCCCAGAACACACTGGACGACGAAGGAAAGATGATGGACGGGCGCGGCGAAGACCGGCGAATCAAATTGCATGGGCCGGCGGATTTCGAAGGCATGCGCAAGGCGGGTCGCCTCGCCGCGGAAACCCTGGATTTCATCACCGAACATGTGAAGCCCGGCGTTACCACCGGTGCGCTGGATACGCTGTGCCATGACTTCATTGTCGGCCATGGCGCCATTCCCGCGCCACTGAATTACCGCGGCTTCCCGAAATCGATCTGCACGTCGATCAACCATGTCGTCTGCCATGGCATTCCTGATGATGGGCGCAAGCTGGTCGATGGCGATGTCCTGAATATCGACGTGACCGTGATCGTTGACGGCTGGCATGGCGATTCCAGCCGCATGTATCTGGTGGGCGACCGTATTCCGGTGAAGGCCCGCCGTCTGGTGGACGTGACATACGAAGCCATGATGCGCGGCATCGAGATGGTGAAACCCGGCGTGACCCTGGGCGATATCGGCCATGCCATCCAGGAATTCGCCGAAGGGCATCGGTTTTCCGTCGTGCGCGACTTCTGCGGCCATGGCATCGGCAAGGTGTTCCATGACGCCCCCTCGGTCCTGCATTATGGCGATCCCGGAGAAGGCGTCGTCTTGCGGCCGGGCATGTTCTTCACCATCGAACCGATGATCAATGCCGGCAAATATGATGTGCTGATCATGAAGGATGGCTGGACCGCCGTAACCCGCGACAAATCCCTGTCGGCACAGTTCGAACACACGGTGGCCGTGACCGATACGGGGTATGAGATCTTCACGCTATCCCCGCGGGGCTGGCACCACCCCCCTTACGCCTGACGGATCGGCGGGGGCAGGGCCGCGATGGGGGATCGCGAACCGAAACTGGGTTTAGAGGAAACCGTCGCCCAGCCGACGGAAGACAAACCCCATTATGTCGGCCATCGCCAGAGACTGCGGACCCGCTTCCTGAAGGATGCCGGGCAGTCCATGCCGGATTACGAATTGGTGGAGCTGCTGCTGGCGCTTGCCATTCCGCGCCGGGATGTGAAGCCGCTTGCCAAGGAATTGCTGGAGGAGTTCGGTGGCCTGCCCAGGCTGATCGCCGCCTCCGTCGAGGAGTTGGGCGCATTCGGCCTCGGCGAAACCGCAATCACCGCGCTGAAACTGGTGGACGCCGCCATGGTCCGCACCCTGAAGCAGGAAGTGGCGGCGACGCATGTCATCTCCTCCTGGGATCGGCTGATCGACTATCTGAAAGCCAGCATGGGGCGGGAAAAGGTGGAGCAGGTGCGCATCCTGTTCCTGGATTCCAAGCTGCGCCTGATCGCGGATGAATTGCAGCAGCGCGGAACCGTGAACCATACCCCGCTCTATCCCCGCGAAGTCGTGAAGCGCGCGCTGGAACTGAACGCCAGTTCGCTGATCCTGGTGCATAACCACCCGTCGGGCGATACCACCCCCTCGCGCGAGGATATCGACATGACGCGGGAGGTGCGCGACGCGCTGGGCAAGATCGGCATCGCCCTGCACGACCATGTCATTGTGGGCCGCGGCGGCGCATCCAGCTTCAAGAGCCTCGGGTTGCTTTAGCGGCTTCCCCCATGCCTCTTGTGTCGGAATCGCGGGCGTCGCATGATCGGATGGGGATTGGTGCAGTCCGTCCATACATGATTGGGTGACCTTGGTGGCGTTCGATTTCGACAGTCTGGCAATCGACACGATGTCGGCCGACGGGCTGGATGCGCTTCCAGTCGCCGTCATCAAGCTGGACAGTGCCAAGCGCGTGCTGTTCCTGAACCGAGCGGCCGAAGCCCTGCTTGGCCTGAGCCGTGACGGCGCGGCCGATGGCGACGTCTTCGCCGCGCTGCAGCCTGAAAACCTGCCCACCCGGCTGGACGAGCGGTTTGAGGAGGGGGTCAGACGCGGCCGTTTCGGACCGGCGGAGCGGCAGGTTCTGTGCTTGGCCGGATATGTTGCCCCCGCCCTGGTCGATATGCGCCCGGCCTCAGGATCGGGCGGCGTCTGGCTTCTGCTTCAGCCGGAACTGCGTTCGTCCAACCGCCTGCCCAATGCCATCCAGCCACACGGCGCCTTCCTGGCGATCGATCGGTTGAGCGGAATGGTCAAAGCCGCCAGCGCCAATGTTGCCGCCATCATGGGCAAGCCGGAATGCGACCTTGTCGGCATGCCTCTGTCTACCCTGCTGCCGCCGGAGCTGGCCACGGCGATTCTGGCCCTGTCGGACGATGTGCCGGACGAGCCGGGCGCCGCGGATGCGCTGCAATTCGATCCCGGCGACGGCCTGCCACGGCTTGCCGCCCAGATTCACCGCATCGGCTCTCTGATCCAGATCGAGCTGGAACAGGCCGCCACCGGCTTCGCCGGCGGTATGATCTCCAATGCCCGCAACTGGGTGCTGCGCGAAACCGCGCGGCTGCATAAGCTTGGACAGAGTGAAGCCGTCCTTACCGAGGCCACCACCGCCATCCGCCGCTTCACGGGCATGGAACGCATACTGATCTACCGCTACAACTCGAACTTGAACGGCAGCGTGATTGCGGAAGACAGGCCGGGAACCGTTGAGGGCGGCCTGGCCGGCCAGGGATTTCAGGCTCCCTTACCCTCCTCGGCCAAGTCGGACCATCTGTTGTCTTCTGCCATCTACCATATCGCGAATGTGGATGCGGTTCCGGTCGAAGTCCGATTTTCGCCAGACGTGCAGGATATCGCCGGAGCCATGCTGGATACGACCCGGCTGCGCGCGCCCGACCCGACGCTGTGCGACCAATTGCGGGCCATGGGTGCAATCGCTTCCTTCTCCGTCCCCGTTCTGCGCCAGGGGGAGCCCTGGGGCCTGGTCATCGGCCATGCGCGCCAGCCACGGATCGTCACCTCCGAGCGGCTGGATGCCGTAGCCGTCCTGGCGGGCTCGCTGGTTGATCGTTTCGAAGCGACATTGAGTGGTCAGGTCGCGGAGGACCAGACCCGGCGACAGGTCGTTCTAAATCGGATCCTGAAGCAGATCGCGTCGGAAGATACCATCCTGCGCGGGCTGACGGCCGGGCAGGATACGGTGCTGGACCTGTTCAAGGATGTCAGCGGTGCCGTTCTGGAATTGGCCGGTCAGCGGGTCTGTGTCGGACAGACTCCCCCGGAAGAGGTCATGGACGAGTTGATCCAGCGCCTGGCCCGGGAGATCGAAGATGATGTCTGGGCCAGTGACTGCCTGAGCGAACGCTTCCCGGCTTTCCAGGCGTATGCCGAGGGCGCGAGCGGCGCCTTGGCCCTCTTCTTCGGCCCGACACGCCAGGATGTCATAGTCTGGCTGCGGCCCGGGCGCTTCGGGCGCCGGGCGGTACCGGACAACATTCTGAAGGAAAGGCGGGTGCGAACGGATTTACTCACAGACCCGCACACCGCTGAGGACGGCCGCAGGCTGATCCGTTCGGAAGCCTGGACCGACCTGTCCATCGAGCTGGCCCATAATCTGCGCTATTCGGTGATGGAGGTGATCGCCACCCAGGCCGAACGGCTGCAGCGCGCGAATATGGCGCTGGAACATTCGAACCGCGTCAAGACCGACTTCCTGTCGATGATGAGCCATGAGCTGCGAACGCCCCTGAACGCCATCCTGGGTTTCGCGCAGTTGATCCAATCGCAGATCGGCCGCCCCAACGCCAATGACCGCATTGCCGGCTATGCCGAGACCATTGAACAGGCCGGGCGCCACCTGCTGTCGCTGATCAACGACATCCTGCAATATGCCAGGCTGGATGCCGGTCGCGGAGACCTCGCCCTCGGCCCCTGCCCCCTGCGGGAAAGCGTGGAACAGTCGGTGGCGATTCTGGCGCCGCTGGCCGATCAGAAATCCATCGACATCGTCACCTCCGTACCGGATGGGGAGGTGGTGGCCAGAGGCGACAAGCGTGCCATCGAACAGGTGCTGATCAATCTGCTGGCCAATGCCGTGAAATATTCCGGCGGAAACCGGATCGACCTGACCATCCGCCATCTGGCTTCGCAGATGGAAATCGAGGTTGCCGATAACGGTGCGGGCTTCCCCCGCTTCGTGCTGTCCAACCGTTTCCAGCCCTTCCTGCAGGAAGACCCGCAGGTCAGCCGGCCACATGAAGGAACCGGGCTCGGCCTTGCCCTGTGCAAGCTTCTGATCGATCAGATGCAGGGTTCCATCGAACTTGATAATCGGCCGCGCGGCGGTGCGCGCGTGACGGTCACCCTGCCTGCCTGGCGTTCGAAAGCACGCGGTGAAGAACTGTTCGGCTAGGAAATGTGCCTGCGGGCCTTTCCATTGCGCCCTGCGGCTGGCATAACCGCCCCCGCCGATGGACCCACCTGCCCGTAAGGATTTGCCGCCGATGATACCGCGTTACGCCCGCCCGGAGATGACCGCCCTGTGGGACCCGGCTACCCGGTTCCGCATCTGGTTCGAAATCGAAGCCCATGCCTGTGACGCGCTGGCGGAGTTGGGTGTGATTCCGAAAGCCTCGGCGGAAGCGATCTGGACGCGCGGCGATCTGCCTTACACGCCCGAGCGCATCGCCCGCATCGATGCCATCGAGGCGGAGGTGAAGCATGATGTCATCGCCTTCCTGACCGAGCTGACGGAACATGTGGGCGAGGATGCCCGCTTCATCCACCAGGGCATGACATCCTCCGATGTGCTCGATACCTGCCTGGCCGTCCAGCTTTCGCGGGCGGCGGATATGCTGATCGCCGATATGGACCGCCTGCTGGCCGCGCTGGAAAAGCGCGCCTTCGAATACAAGGACACGGTCACCATCGGGCGCAGCCATGGCATCCATGCCGAGCCGACCACGTTCGGGGTGAAGCTCGCCACCTTCCATGCGGAGTTCCAGCGCGCCCGCGCCCGCCTCCTCGCCGCGAAGGAGGAGATTTCGACCTGCGCCATTTCCGGCGCCATCGGCACCTTCGCCAATATCGACCCGCGCGTGGAAGCGCATGTCGCGGCGAAGCTGGGCCTGAAGCCCGAGCCCGTTTCCACCCAGGTCATTCCGCGCGACCGCCACGCCATGTTCTTCGCCGTACTGGGCGTGGTTGCCTCCTCCATCGAACGGCTGGCGGTGGAAATCCGTCATCTGCAGCGCAGCGAGCTGCGTGAGGCGGAGGAATACTTCTCCCCCGGGCAGAAGGGCTCCTCGGCCATGCCGCATAAGCGCAATCCGGTGCTGACGGAAAACCTGACCGGGCTTGCCCGGCTGGTCCGCGGCATGGTGATTCCGGCGATGGAGAATGTGGCGCTGTGGCATGAGCGCGACATTTCCCATTCCTCGGTCGAACGCATGATCGGGCCGGACGCCACGATCACGCTGGATTTCGCGCTCTCGCGGGCCGCCGGCGTGGTGGAAAAGCTGGTCGTCTATCCGGAATCGATGCGCCGGAACCTCGACCTCTTCTCCGGCCTGCATAATTCCCAGCGCGTGCTGCTGCTGCTGACCCAGCGCGGGATGAGCCGCGAAGGCGCCTACTCCGCCGTGCAGCGCAATGCCATGGCGGCCTGGCGCGGTACGGGGTCCTTCCTAAACCTGTTGCAGGGGGACCACGAAATCCGCGACCATATCGCCGCTGAAGAGCTGGAGGCCCTATTCGATCTTGGCTATCACACCAAACAGGTGGATGCGATCTTCGCGCGCGTCTTCGGACGCAGCGCCTAGCGGCCGTCCAACTTCGTTGGAAGCGGGCTGGTGCTTCCCCTCGCCCTTCGAGACGGGCCTCCGGCCCCCTCAGGACGAGGGGCAAGTAGTGGCAAGCCCCCATCCAGCAGAGGAGGCCCGAAGGACCGTGTCGAAGGAGCGGGCCTCGGGAAGCTGCTTCCATCCAAACCAGACGGAGGCGAGCTTCTGCCCGACCGGGGCTGGGGGGAAAGATGCGCCACACGGTCCGGCCCGGCGCGACATTTTGTCGGGACCGGCTTTCCTGCCGACCTGCGCGGTGCTTGCCATCCCGATGCTCATCGCAGGCCTTGCCCTGGGCTTGTCGGGCACAGCCCGGGCGCAGAGCGCCCCGTCCTCCGATGAAGTCATCTCGGGTCAGACCGATCAGGTAACCTCGCAGATTTTGCAGGATCCCTATCTGCAACTGCGCTTCATCGCGCTGTCGATGGAAAGCGAGGATGAGCAGGGAACCGCGCTGAACGGGCTGGTTGCCGCCAAGCTGGTGCAGGATGATGTTCCCGGCGCGGAAGCCGAGCTGAAGCTGATCGAAGATCCGCTTTGGTATGCGCGCGCCGCCGTCGCCATCGCCGATCACCGGGTGGAAACCAACGACCGGGATGGGGCGCTGCCCTATTACGCCGAAGCCGTGCGCAAGCTGTCCGGCCTGCAGAATTCCGATCCGGCGATACGGGTGCTGGACAGTCTGGCAAGCAAGTTCGCCGCGCTCGGCGCCCTCGACCAGGCCATTTCGGCCGCGCGTGCCATCAGTGACGCGCAATTGCGGGTAGAGGCCCTGCGGAAGGCAGCATCCGCCGTTCAGGGTGACCCCTCCGCAACGGCACGTATCCTGGCGGAGGCCGTCGCGGACATGGCCGGCTTGCCCCCGGGTAATGCCGGGACCGCCCAGACCCTGATCGACCTTGGCCTGTTACAGGCCGGTGCAAATGCAAGGGAAGATGCCCGCAAAACCCTTCAATCCGCACGCGAAGTGATCGCGGCGGGACCGGAAGATGCCCGGAGCAGGGACTATGCCAGGCTGGGCTCGGCCCTGGTTTCGGTCGGGGATCGGGTGCAGGGCATGCAGGTCGTGCGGGAAGTTCCGGAAGGCCCCGACCGGGCCGTCGCCATTTCCGGTATTGCGGCGACCATCGCTGCGGAAGGCGATCTGGACTCGGCCCGCCCCATGTTCACCCTGGCCGGTGAAATGGCCCAGAAGGTGAAGGCGGACGAGGACCCGGATGGTCGCGAACGCGCCTTTTCCGCCCTGATTGCCGATCTGACGCGGGTGGGGCTGCTGCTGGACGCCTTCAACACCGCCGGGCAATTGTCGGAGCGGCTGCGCCAGTCCCGCGCCCTTCTGGGCATGGGCCAGGTGCTTCTGGACCAGAAAAAATATGACGATGCCCTGAAGCTGGTGGAGTATATCCCCTATATCTCCATGCGCGCGCAGATCTTCGCCACCGTCGCAAAAGCGCGGGGAGAGGTTGGAGAAACGCTGGAGGCAAGCTCGCTGCTGGCCCGTGCGCTGGAACCGACCGGCTTCGACAACCAGCCGGAATTCCTGCCGGAAGCACTGCGTCGGGTGCTGGACGCCCAGTTGGAATTCGGCGCGCAGCAAAGTGACGAGGCGATTTTTGCCCGGGCCAAGGAATTGGCGGAAACCATCCCCGACCCGCTTCTGCAGGTGCGCGCCCTGACCCGGCTGGCCACCGCGGAAGGCGAGCGCGGCTTCCTGGACCGGGCCGCACGAACGCTTGCCAGCGCCTATCGGGTTGCCTATCTGAACCGCAACGGCACGCTGTTCGGCGAAGCACTGGCGGATATCGCCGGGGCGCAGTTGAATATCGGCGATCTGGTGGAAGCCTTCGACACCGCCGCGCGCATACCCAATCCGACGGCACGCCAGGCCCGCGAAACGCTGGCCGATGGACGTTTCCGTCACCCCAAATGGCGGGCACTGACGGCGGTGGCGGCCAATGCGGCTGCCGACGGCAAACTGCCTTTGGGCCGGCGCGCCGCCAACCAGATCGATTATCCACCGGCACGCGCCGCGGCCTTCGCGGCCATGGCGGTGGCTTTGGCCGACCCGACGCGGATTCCAAGCCCGCAGGGTGAGTTGATGGGGCAGTAAACACCGCCAATTTGGGAGCAGAGGGACTATGTTTGCCGCAGCCAGAATAGACACCACCGACAAGGCCGTCTTTTATGCGGAGCTTGCCGGCCAGTTGGAAGGCCTGCTGAGCGGGGAAAGCGATGCCATCGCCAACGCCGCCAATACCTCCGCCCTGATATTCCATGCCCTGCCCGATCTGAACTGGGCGGGTTTCTATTTCCTGCGCAGCGAGCAGGAACTGGTTCTGGGGCCGTTCCAGGGCAAACCCGCCTGCGTGCGCATCGCCACCGGCAAGGGTGTCTGCGGCACATCCGTCGCGCGGCGCGAAACCATGCTGGTGGAGGATGTGCACGCCTTCCCAGGCCATATCGCCTGCGATGCGGCCTCCCGCTCGGAACTGGTGGTGCCGCTGCTGGACAGCGCGGGCAGGGTGCTGGGCGTGATCGATCTGGACAGCCCCCTTCCCGGGCGCTTCGATCTGGCCGATCAGGCCGGAATCGAGAAGCTGGCGGCAATCTGGATCGCCCATTCGGCGTAGGTCCGCTGCAAGCGAAAGGGGCGGCAGGCTCTCGCCCACCGCCCCTTTCGGTGCATACATTTTCGGCTGCGCTTATTCCGCCGCCTGATCGTCCGAGCCACCATCGCTGAGCGGCAATTCAGCAGTCTCGCCTTCCGGCCGACGGCGCCGGCGCGGACCCAGCGGACGGCCACGACGGCGCGGCTCGCGCTCGCCCTCTTCCGAAGTGGCTTCCGCCGGTGCGCTTTCGCTCGCCGGCTGTTCCACTGCCGGCTTTTCCACTGCCGGCTTGGGCGCCGCGCGGCTACGCTGGCGCGGCTGCGGCGGTGGGGGAGGCGGAGGTTCCGGCTGGGTCAGGAAACCGGGCATGGAGGAGACATCCTCCTCCGAATCTTCCTCGCCCTCGTTATCCTGGTTGTCCTGGTCACCCTGGTCACCCTGGTCATCCTCATCGGAATCCGAATCGGAATTTCCATTGCCCTGATTGTTTCCACCATTGCGCTGGCCGGAATCCTGCGCATAGGCCGACCCGAATTCCTGCTCTTCCTCCAGCGCCATCATGCGGCGGCGTTCCGCCGCCTGCTCGCTGTCGGCATTCAGGAGGCGGAAATAATGCTCGGCATGCTGCAGCAGATTTTCTGCCAGCACCCGGTCACCCGCGGAAGAGGCATCCCGCGCCATCCCGATATATTTGTCATAGATCTGGGCCGCATTGCCGCGGATGCGCACGCCTGGCCCGTTCGAATCGAAGGTCTGGTTGCGGTTGTTGTTTGGCCGACGATTGTTATTCGGGCGACCGCGCTGGCGACGATTGTTCGGATTTCCAGGTCTCATTTGCTCATGCCGATTGGGACGGACCGTTCCGGGCTTTACATCCGATCCGTGCACGGCGCGCATAGGCGTCGTGCAGTTTCGGATAGGGCCGGGAAGTCGGAGTGTTCCAGTGCCGTTCACGCCCCAGCAAGCCGGGTCAGCGCGACGCAACCGATACATTTTTAAGCCGACCCCTCGCTTTTAGACCCTCAGGGCCAGTTGTCAAAGGGTTTTTGTGCCGGAAACCGCAGATTACCGCAGAATCAACACCCTATCTATGCCTGCGAGGTCGCGTGCGGTGCCAATTGGCAACAGTCCGGCCTGTCGGGCGATCTCCGCGACCGCCTCCGCCTGACCGATTCCCAGCTCCAGAACGATTCGGCCCCCCGAAGCCTTCAGCCGCTTGGCATGGGGCAGCAGGCTGCGATAGGCCGCCAGCCCATCCGTGCCGCCATCCAGCGCCAGATGCGGCTCGTGGCGCGCCACCTCCGGCTCCAGCCCCGCGATGTCCTGCGTGGGGATATAGGGCGGATTGGATACGATCAGATCGAACGGCCCCTCGACCCCCTCGCCCCAGCTGCCCTGTCGGAACCGGACCCGGTCGCCAAGGCCAAGCGCTGCGGCATTGGCCGCCGCCATCGCCAGGGCTGCGTCCGAAAGGTCTATGCCCAGCCCCGTGCTGCCGGGCAGTTCCGCCAGCAGCGTCAACACAATTGCACCCGACCCGGTTCCGAAATCCAGGATTCGCAGCGGCTCCCTCCTGTCCTTCGCCCAGGCCAGGGTTGCTTCGATCAGGGTTTCGGTATCCGCCCTGGGGTCCAGCACCTGGGGGCCAACCTGGAAATCCCGGCCCCAGAACTCCCGCCTGCCCAGAATATGCGACATCGGCTCGCGCGCGGCCCGTCGCTCCACGGCCTGAAGGAAGGGCTCCACATCCAGCACCACGGCTTCCGGATAGCCGATCAGTCTTTCGCGCGGCCAGCCGGTGGCGTGGGACAGCAGCAATCGCGCCTCCCCCCGCGCCCCCTCGATCCCGGCACGCACCAGCATCGCCGTCGCGTCACGCAGGCAGCGTTCCACCGTCCAGCCCATCTCGCCTTCGCCGCTCACAGGGTCTCCAGCTCCGCCAGTCGCGCGGTCTGATCTTCCAGGATCAAGGCGTCGATCAACTCGTCCAGCGCCTCGCCCGCGATCACCTTGTCCAGCTTGTACAGCGTCAGGTTGATGCGGTGGTCCGTAACGCGACCCTGCGGGAAATTATAGGTGCGGATGCGTTCCGACCGATCACCCGACCCGACCTGGCCCTTGCGGGCGGCGGCCCGGTCGGCATCCAGCCGCTCCCGCTCCGCCTCGAACAGGCGGGCGCGCAGGACCTTCATCGCCTTGGCCCGGTTCTTGTGCTGGGATTTCTCATCCTGGCAGGACACCACGATGCCGGTTGGCATATGGGTGATGCGCACGGCCGAATCGGTGGTGTTCACATGCTGCCCGCCGGCGCCCTGGCTGCGGAAGGTGTCAATGCGCAGATCCTTCTCCTCGATCTGGACATCCACCTCCTCCGCCTCCGGCAGGACGGCAACCGTCGCGGCCGAGGTGTGGATGCGCCCGCCCCCCTCCGTCTCCGGCACGCGCTGTACCCGGTGCACGCCCGATTCGAATTTCAGCCGGCCGAACACCTCGGTCCCGGTGATTTCGGCGATGATTTCCTTATAGCCGCCGATATCCTGCTCGCTGACATCCAGCACCTCGATGCGCCAGCCCCTGTTCTGGGCATAGCGCTGATACATGCGAAACAGATCGCCCGCGAACAGCCCGGCCTCGTCCCCGCCGGTACCGGCGCGGATTTCGATGATGGCCGCGCGGGTATCCGTCTCGTCCTTCGGCACCAGGGCCAGCTTCACGGCGCGTTCCAGCTGCGGCAGCGCCTGCCTGAGCGCCTCCAGCTCCTGCTCGGCCAGGCCCCGCATCTCCCGGTCCTGAGACGGGTCGGAGGCGAGTGCGAGCAGTTCCTCCTCCTCCTTCAGCCCGGCACGATAGGTGGCGATGGCCTCCACCTTGTCGTCCAGCTCCGCCAGTTCGCGTGAAACCGCCTGGAAGCGCTTTGCATCCAGATTTCCCCTGGCCAGGAGATCGGTCAATTCCGCATGCCGATCGGTCAGCCGATCCAGGCGATCCATCCAACTCATGATCCGGTCCGTTCACTGTCAACCGGCCTGGCGGGAGCGGAGCCCCCACCCTCACCGGGCACATCAAGATCGAACAGGCTGTGCAATACCCTGTTCACCGTCACCCAATCCTTCAGATCCGCCGCATCGCCCTGTTCGGCGATCTGGCGCATGGCCGTGGACGGGCCATGCAGCAGGCGTTGCAGCAGAAGCCTGGTCGCCTCGGCCGCATTCGCCTGGGGATGGGCAGCCAGCACGGCCTCGCGCTCCGCCTCGAAACGCCGACGCAGCGCGACCACGCCGGGCACGGCTTCCCGCACGGCCCCACGCTTGCGGAAGGCCGCCAGTTCCTCGCGCAGAATGGCCCGCGCACCTGCCGCCGCCTGCTCGCGTCCGCGCCGATTGGCACGCGCCAGCCGCTCGATATCCTCCAGCCGGTACAGAAAAGCCTGTTCCAGACGTTCGATCTGCGGATCGGTATCCGGCGGGATGGAGCCATCAATCAGCAGGATGGGACGATAGCGCCTGGCTTTCAGGGCCCGACGCAGCTGCGCTGCATCGATCAGCGTGCGTCCCAGCCCGACATCGGTCACCACGATATCAGCGCGCACCAGCGCATTCTCGATATCCGCCATCTCCCGAAAGCCGACGCCCAGTCTTGCCGCCTCCTGGCCCACCCGGCGGGAAGGCCCCGCCATCTCCGCCGAAGCGATCCCCACCTGCCGGAAGTGCTGCAGCAGAAGTTCGCCCACATCCCCCAGGCCGAGCACGAGCAGATGCAGCTCCGCCAGATTGCCGAACAGGTCGCGCGCCACCTGGGCGGCGGCGGCGGCGATCGAAACGGGGCCTTCGCCGATTTCCGTCTCCGCCCGGATGCGCCGTGCCGTCGCATAGGCAGCCTGCAGTATCTGGTCCAGCTCCTGGCCCATCAGCCCCAGCTCCCGCGCGCGGAGATGGGCCTCCTTCATCTGGCCGGCAATCTGGGCTTCCCCCAGCATCTGGCTGTCCAGCCCCGCGGGAACGCCGAAGACATGGGCCAGCGCCTCCTCCCCCGTCATCTCATAGATGCGGCTGCCAAGCGCGGCCCGCTCCACCCCCGCCCCGCCCGACAGCATGGCCGCCACCTTGCGGCCGGCCTGGATGGGATCGGCGGTCAGTCCCTGCACCTCTACCCGGTCACAGGTGGACAGGACGATGGCCTGCTCCATCCCCGCCTCCACGCGCAGGCGCTCCAGAAAAGCCATCTGGGCGGCGGCATCCAGAAAAAGACGGTCGCGCAGCTCCGCCTCGGCACTGCGATAATTCGCGCCGACCACCAGAAGCTTCGTGGAACCGCCCTCCTCCATCTGCCGTGCCGTCCATACCCTCCGCCATTCAGCCCAGATCGGCCTTCAGCGTCGCTGCAAGCCGGGCGAACGCAATCCTGGTTTCCCCGCCATCGGTCAGATTGCGCAGGGTTGCCTGACCGGCGGCGATCTCATCCTCGCCGATCAGAATGGCATGGGTGGCATTCGCCTTGTTGGCGCGCTGCATGCGCTTCTTGACATTGCCGGAATAGCCCAGATCGACGCGGATGCCCGCCCGGCGCAGCTCCTCCGTCAGGGTCAGGGCCTTCATCTCGGCCTCCGCCCCCACCGGCACCATGGCCACGGGACGCGGGGCCGAAGGCGGCTCGGCCAGCAGCATCGACAGCCGCTCGATCCCCGCCGCCCAGCCGACGCCCGGCGTGGCGGGACCACCCATCATGCCGATAAGCCCGTCATAACGGCCGCCGGCCATCACGGTGCCCTGCGCGCCAAGCGCCGTGGTGGTGAATTCAAAGGCGGTGTGGCTGTAATAGTCCAGACCCCGCACCAGACGGGGATTGCGCGACCAGACGACCCCGACCGCATCCAGCCCATCCGTCACCATGCGGAAGAAATCCCGGCTGGTCTCGTTCAGGAAATCATCGAACAGCGGGGCATCGGCAACCAGAGCCCGGTCGCCCTCATCCTTCGAATCCAGGATGCGCATCGGATTCTTGTCCAGCCGGTTCAGACTGTCTTCCGACAGCTTGGCCTTATGGTCGGTGAAATACTCCACCAGCGCCGCCCGATAGGCATTGCGGCTGTCGGTATCGCCCAGCGTGTTCAGCTCCAGCGTGGTCTTTCCTTCCAGCCCCAGCGCATTCAGGATGGCCTGACCACAGGCGATCACCTCCACATCGCCCAGCGGCTGGGCCGCGCCGATCAGTTCCACGCCGATCTGGTGGAACTGGCGCAGGCGTCCTTTCTGCGGACGCTCATAGCGGAACATCGGCCCGGCATAGAACCAGCGCAGCGGCACGGCCTGCTGCAAACCGTTCGACAGGAAGGCGCGGGCCGCCCCCGCCGTGCCTTCCGGCCGCAGCGTGATGTCGTCGCCGCCCCGGTCGGTGAACTCATACATCTCCTTCGTCACCACGTCGGAGGTATCGCCCAGCGTGCGCTTGAAGACATGGGCGAATTCAAAGATGGGGGTCGCCATCCGGTCAAAGCCATAGCGCGAGGCCACGCCCTCGGCGATCTCCACCACGCGGGCATGGGCGCGCATCTCGTCGGGCAACAGGTCATGGGTCCCGCGGACGGGCTGAAGTTCCGCCATCGGCGTTGATCCTTGTGTCAGTTGGGTCGCTATTCCGCGGCGACGGGCTTGCCGGCCTGGGCCGCTTTTTCCGCCGCCTGTTCCGCGTCGATCTCGGCGGCCTTGGCCTCGACCAGGCGCACCATGTGATCGACGATGCTTTCATCCTTCAGGCGATGCGCCGGCTGACCGGCAATGTAAACCTGATGGGTGCCCTTGCCGCCGCCGGTGATGCCGATATCGGTCTCGCGCGCCTCGCCGGGGCCGTTGACGATGCAGCCGATCACCGACAGCGTCATCGGCGTAGTGATATGCGCCAGCCGGTCTTCCAGTACGCGTACGGTCTCGATCACATCGAACTGTTGGCGCGCACAGGACGGGCAGGAAATCACATTGACCCCGCGATGGCGCAGATTCAGCGCCTTCAGCATCTCGAAGCCGACCTTCACCTCCTGCACCGGATCGGCCGACAGCGACACGCGGATCGTGTCACCAATCCCGGCCCAGAGCAGCGAGCCCATGCCGATGGAGGATTTCACCGTGCCGGTCATCAGCCCGCCCGCCTCGGTAATGCCCAGATGTAGCGGATAATCGCAGGCTTCCGCCAGGGCATGATAGGCCGCCACCGCCAGGAAGACATCGGAGGCCTTCACCGAGATCTTGAACTCGGTGAAATCATTATCCTCCAGAATACGGGCATGGTTGAGCGCGCTTTCCACCATGGCTTCCGGGCAGGGCTCGCCATAGCGTTCCAGCAATTCCTTCTCCAGCGAGCCGGCATTGACGCCGATCCGCATGGAACAGCCATGATCCTTGGCGGCCCTGACCACTTCGCGTACGCGTTCGGCCGAGCCGATATTGCCCGGATTGATGCGCAGACAGGCCGCGCCGGCCTGCGCCGCCTCGATGGCGCGCTTGTAGTGGAAATGGATATCCGCCACGACCGGCACATTGACCGCCCGCACGATCTCCTTCAGCGCGGCGGTCGATTCTTCATCCGGGCAGGAAACGCGCACGATATCCACACCCGCGGCTTCCGCCGCCTGAATCTGACGGATGGTCGCCTGCGCATCGCTGGTCAGCGTGTTGGTCATGGTCTGTACGGTGATCGGAGCGCCCCCGCCAACCGGCACAGAGCCCACCATGATCCGACGGCTCTTGCGTCGATAGATTTCGCGATAGGGTCTGACACTCATCTTCTTCTGCCTTCGCTGCGGCCCGCAGGCGGAACATGCGTCCGCAGCCTGCCGGAATCAAGCGCTGTCGCGCATCCGCCATGGATCCGTGCGCAGAATAGCACGCGCCGACGCAGCTTGCAGCGTTTCGCCTGAGGCCCGTGGCCGGGCGTCAGTTCCCGCTGGCGGACGGCTGGGTTTCCGACCCGGCGGATTGCAACGCGCCCGGCTCGATCAGCACATTGCGACGCACGGACCCCGCCGGTCCGATCGGCGGCAGCACCGCCCCATCGACCTTGAAGGAAAGCGCCCCGGCATTACCCGTCTGCAGCCGCAGACCCGGCTGATTCGGCACATGAAAGACATCGCCTTCCCGCAGCACCCGGGTGAAAACCAGCTGCCCGGCTACATCGCGAAATTCCACCCAGGCATCCCCCGTGGCGGTCACTTCGATGCGCGAACCGCTGTTCTCCGCCCCGAATACCCGGCGGGAGGAGGTGGCAGGCGTAGGGGCGGCAGGCGCTTCCACAACAGGTGCCGCTGCGACCTGCCCGGCCGGGGTAATCGGTTCGGGATCAGGCGGCGCGGTGTCGCTTTCCGACTCCTCCGATACGGCGGCGGCATCCTGCCCGGGCGCGGCGGCCGGTGCCGTGCGCTGCGGTGCGGGTGCCGCACTGGTCGCAGGACCCTGCGCGGCCGAACCGGCCACCGACGCCGGAGCAGCCGCTGGCGCAACCGGCGTCGCGGCCGATGCGGGGGTTGCCGGGGCCGGCGTCACGGTTGCCGGGGCGGCTGCGGTATC
>Ga0209066_10000730_pt1 | contig 46906 bp, 48 predicted proteins | sample All_14_2_FD_187198 | JGI IMG/M metagenome (GOLD analysis project Ga0209066, IMG submission 187198) | Freshwater microbial communities in response to fracking from Pennsylvania, USA - Allegheny Zone_MetaG_DW_15 (SPAdes) (version 2) ... | reverse complement strand
GTCCAAGCTGGTCCGCGACTCGAGAAAAGTCAGGTCATCCAAGGCGGCTGCGGCGAAAGCCGATTCCGAACTCACGCCGGCTGCCGCCGAATCCGGGCCCCTGCCCACGAACAATCCGCCGCAGGCACCGGCACCGGCACCGGCACCGGCACCAACTCCAGCCCCGGCAGCAGCGGTCGCCGCAGCACCCAAGAACAAACCCACGCCCCCTCCCCAACCGCCCGCTCCCCAGGTTTCCCAGGTGAACACACCGAAACCCAAGGAAGAGGCCCTGCCCAATATTCCGATCGAAGCGCCCGTGACCCAGCCCGCGGAACCCGCCCAGAAACCCGCACCTCCGCCGTCCACGGAGGGTGCGGAAGCCCGCAAGGGATATGCCGAAATTTACGGACTGATCAAGGAAGGTGAAGCCGTCCAAATCGAGGGCAAGAACGACAAAGCCCGGGAGATTTACACCCAGGCCCGCGAAAAACTCCTCACCCTCAAATCCGAGCAACCCGAGTTCCAGCCTTTCATGGTGCAATACCGCATCCGCGATTTGGAAAAGAAGCTCGAGGCCCTTTCCGCACCGGCTGCTGCCAAGCCCACGGGAAGTCCGGCCAAATAAGATCCTCCCCCTGCGGCGGGTTTCCCGGAACTACCCGGAACCCATCGGTATAGCCGCCCAGGATTCCATTCAGGGGCCGGCTTTGTACTCCACCCAAACCACGGAAGGTTCGGGCACCGGTGCCTCCGCGGGTTTCCCCGCCTCAGCGGGTTCCGCATGGGAAGGAGTTCCAAAAAAGAAAAAGGGCCTGGAAGGTGTCTCGCTTTTCGATTCAGCCCGGGTCACCGGTCCCGGGTTTGTCCCAAATGGAACCCAACCCACCCGGTCCGCATGGAAGAGGAAAACCATCCACAACGACAACACGGGAACCAGAATGCCGCCGGCGTGCAAATTCACCACGCAACTCCTGACCGCAAGCAGGAATCCAACCGACAGCAACACACAAGCCGGCATGAACAGCGACAATCGGGGCAACGACGCCAGCACAGCCAATATCCCACACACAGCAGCGGCCACCACCGTCCAGTGCAATCCGCTGAAAGGAGGATAGTAGTAGTTGTCATCATCCACAACCTCCTGCGGCTCCAACCGCGGGCTTTTGACCGGTGCCACGCTGGTCGCAGCCGGAAGATATGGAACCGTGGCCACCAAATCCGACAACATCCGCAGTGGGTTCCCGTGTTCACCCATCACCTCGTCGCTTCCCTGCAGCGTCCCCATGGAAACCAACCAGCGCAAATCCTTCACGGTAAAAGGACCGAACTCGCAACCCAGTCTCACCACTTTGTAACGTTCCCCGGGTTCAGGCGGTGACTTGGGTATATCCACAGGGTGTGGCGGTTCCTCCATACGGATCTGGATCCAAATCGGTCCTCTGGCCAATGCCTTCGCATCCAAAGGCAGGCAGATTTCCCGGCAACCACTACGATTTTTCACCGGCGAAGTCCTCCCTGGCGATTCCGTTTCGTGTCTCCTTTGTTCCTGCGCCGCAATATAGCGAGGAGTCCAATCCCTCCCACGAGCAGAAACAGGGTGTCCGGCTCGGGCACCACCACCGGGACAATCACATATTCAAAGTTGGGCCCGATATACGCAGAACCGTCGCTTGTCGAATCGGGGAAAAGGAAATTGTCGGATTCGATACTGAACCGGTCGCGGGACACATCCCAGTCGATTCCTGCGCTGCGCGTGGCGGAACCCATGAAAAAGGCATCCGAATTGTCCACGTTGTAATACTTGGCGGCGATGACGTACACCGTGTCAGCGTCAAGCATGAGGCCATCCAACACGTCGACATAACGGAAATTGCCGTTGAGTGTGCCGGCTGTTCCTTGGGGCACCATGACCGAGGCCAGCAAATCGCCGTTGGTGTTCCAAATCCCCATTTCGTGGCTTTCCACCAGCCCATTGGCACCCTGGTCCCAAATTCCCATCTTGAGAATATTTACCGGGTCCGGGCCTACCCGGAAGGCATAGCCGAGGGTGGCATTCGATTTGCTCGTGACCGTTTTATTATCCGGAACCCCCGTCAAAAAAACCGCACCCGCCGCCCCGGACTGAATGGCCACCCCCAACCCCAAAAACAAACCCAGCAGACGCATATTGAATTTCATAAAATAATTCCTTGTTGCGCGCATCCTGCTCAGCATCCCGTCCCAATTCAACCTATATTAGCTCTAGTTGTTAGATATTACCGATCATAACAACCGCATTAGCCGGAGCCCGGTATGCTTAACAAGACAATAATCGTCTTTTATGGAAAACGTTTTTGCAACACGACCGAAGGCCCTGTAAATATATCTTCTACCCTAACGTTTTTGTGTCGCTTTCTTTCTGCAAGTACGCCCGGCACTACAGCCGGGCTTCAAATTGGAAAATCATGACACAGCTCCGCAAACAATTCTTACACAGCCCCAGGGAACAACCGTCCTTTGCGGAACATGAGGCCGGCTATTGAGACGGGACACCGATCTTATGGGCCGAAAGGGCCTGAACCGGGGTCAAATTCCGATTTCGGAACGCAAAGGCCGGAGGATTTGTTCGGCCCACTCGTCCAGCGGGGCTGCCTCGGCATATTCCAAAAGAAGCCGCGCCAAATTTTCCGTGCCGGAATAACGAAGCAGCACGCGTCCTTTGGGGCCCATGGCCTCCTCGACTTTCTCCACCGCTTCCATCACCGCGGGCATGGCCTCGAGGGGTCGCTTCTCCCTCACCTTCACACCCACCAGTTTCTGGGGATACTTGGGCATGATCTTCCGCAGTTCCCGCAGGGGCAGCCCCGTTTCCACCATGACATTCAGGACCTGCAAGGCGGCCAGCAGGCCATCACCGGAGGGAAGGTGTTCCAGAAAAAGAATGTGTCCGGACTGCTCGCCACCCAGGACATGCCCCCCGGCACGCATGGCTTCCAGGACATAGCGGTCCCCCACCGCGGTCCGCTCCACCCGGCCGCCGTGTTTTTCCACGGCCTCATTCAGGCCCAGATTGCTCATGACCGTGGCCACGAGTGTCTTGTTTTTCAATCCCCGTCCGTCCAGCGCATGGGCCGAAACAACCGCCATAAGCTCATCCCCATCGAGCGGCATCCCGTTTTCATCGATCATGATCAACCGGTCGGCATCACCATCGTGGCAAATGCCCACGGTGCCCGGATTTTCCCGGATATATCCCGCAAGCAATCCCGGATGCAGACTGCCGCATCCGGCGTTGATATTGGAACCGTCCGGGGAAGCACCGACGACATGTACCCGTGCGCCCAATTCCTTCATCATCTGAGGCGTGGTTTCCCATGCCGCACCGTGCGCCGCATCCACGGCAATGGCCCGCCCGTCCAGGCGGAAACTCGCCGGCAACGTGGCCCGGAGGGTGTTGAGGTAGCAATCGAAAGCCTCCAGCTCGGCCCCGAATGTGGAAGCTTCAGGCTGGAAAGATCCGTGCGGCTGAGGAGAGGCGTCGATGAGCTGTTCCAGGGCGAGCTCGGCCGCATCGTCCATCTTGAAGCCATCCGGCCCGAAGAACTTGATCCCGTTGTCGGCAGCCTCGTTGTGTGAGGCGCTGATCATGATGCCCGCGGCCGCCTGACGCCGGATCGTGACCAGCGAAATCGCGGCCGTGGGAAGGACTCCCAGTCGCTGGACCATGGCCCCGCCGGCCCGGAGCCCGGAAACCAGGGCCTCTTCAAGGATGAACCCGGACCGGCGGGTATCCCGGCCGATGACCACCAGCGGCGAGCCCTGGCGGGAGGCGAAGTGTTCCGCGGCCGCCCGGCCACAACGCCAGGCGAATTCTGGAACCATGGGGGCGCGTCCGAATTCCCCGCGGATGCCGTCGGTTCCGAAGTATTTGCGTGTGTTGCTCATGGGCGAACCGGGGAGTAAGCCATAAAACCCCCAAAAATGCACAAAAAAAGCGGCGGTGCCCAATTGTGGCCACGAACGTGAGTTCGTGGATGTCTTGGAATCCATGAACTCACGTTCGTGGCCACAGTTCAGTCCGTGTGCAACAACTGCCACATGCGTACAAATTGGCGGGTTTCACGGACTTCGTGCACCCGCCACACCTGCGCCCCGCCGGACGCCAGCAATTTGGCGTGTGCCGCCAGCCCTCCGGGAAGCCGGGAATCTTCCGGGGTAAGGCCCAGTGATTTGAAAATGAATGATTTGCGCGACAACCCCCACACCACCGGGCGGCCGAGGGCCTTGAAAGCCGGGGCCTGGGCGATGAGTTCCAAATTGTGGACGACCGTCTTTCCGAATCCCACACCGGGATCAAAAGCCACATGGTCCGCGGGGATGCCGGCTTCCGCATAGGCATGACGCCGAGAACTGAGAAACTCCAGAACATCGGCCACCACATTGGCGTATTGCGGGTCGGTCTGCATGACCCGGGGGGTGCCCCGGCTGTGCATTCCAATGTACCCCGCCCCGCTCTGCCGCACCACTTCCAACATGCCGGGATCCCAAAGACCCGCACCGACATCATTGATCACGGAAGCCCCGGCCTCCACTGCTTCGGCCGCCACGCTGGCTTTGTGCGTATCCACCGACAGCACGGCTTTCGGACGGAGAAGGCGGAGTTCCCGGATGACCGGAAGGATGCGCCGCATTTCCTCATCGGCCGGCACCGGTTCTGCCCCGGGACGGGTCGATTCCCCGCCGACGTCGATCAATTCGGCCCCGTCATCGAGCAGGCGCAGACCGTGGTTGACCGCTGCGGAGGTTTCCATGAAACAACCCCCGTCGGAAAAGGAATCCGGGGTGACATTGAGCACCCCCATGAAAAGGGGCGACGTGCCCATCTCAAACTGCCCCGATCGGTGTTTCCAAATCATGTGGCCATCCATTGCCCGGACCGGGAGGAATCACAAGGCAGTGCCCGGCCAACGAAACCGGCCCTGCCCCGCATTCACGCCCCGGCGGGAGCCCCCTCAAGACCGGGAAGCAATCCCCCATCCTTGCCCTTCTTGCTGGAGGGCTTGGCCACGCCAAGCGGCTCCTGCGGCAGCGGGGTCACGGGCGGGGCGGGATTTTTCGGCGGCGGATTCTGCATGTGGCCGTACTTCATGATATCGGCCACATGGGTGCCGTCCAAAGTCTCGTATTCGAGAAGGGCCAGGGCGATCGCCTCGGCCTTGTCCCGGTTCGCCAGGATGATTTCGCGGGCGCGCTGATAGGCGGTGTTGACCACGGCCAGCACTTCCTTGTCGATCTCGCGCGCTGTTTCCTCGCTGTAGCCACGGGGGCGTGAAATCTCACGGCCCAGGAAAACGTAGTCATCGTGCTCGCCGTATTGGACCATGCCGAGTTTTTCGCTCATGCCCCACTCGCAGACCATTTTCTTGGCAAACCACGTGGCCTGCTGGATGTCGCCCGAGGCCCCGCTGGAAACTTCCCCCAGGAAAACTTCCTCGGCCACACGGCCCCCCATGGTGACACAAAGGCGGTCCAGGATCTGCCTGCGGGCATAACCATAGCGGTCTTCCTTCGGCAGCATCATGGTCACACCAAGCGCCGGACCGCGCGGAATGATCGTGACCTTGTGCAGGGGATCGGTTTCGTCGAGAAGCACGTTGAGCACAGCATGGCCGGCCTCGTGGTAGGCGGTGATCTTTTTCTGCTCCTCGCTCATGGCCAGGCTGCGGCGCTCGCGGCCCCAGCGGACTTTGTCGCGGGCTTCTTCCAAATCGCACAACTCGATGGCCGCGGCGGCGCGGCGGGCGGCAATGAGGGCGCCCTCGTTGATCAGGTTCGCCAGTTCGGCACCGGAAAATCCCGGCGTGCCGCGGGCGATGATGCTCCATTCGACCCCGTCGGCCACTTTCACCTTCCGGGCGTGGACGGCCAGGATCTGCTCGCGGCCCTTCACATCGGGCAGGTTGACCGTGACCTCGCGGTCGAAACGGCCCGGGCGGAGCAGGGCCGGATCGAGCACGTCCTTGCGGTTGGTGGCGGCGATGATGATCACGCCCTCCTGTGAGTCGATACCGTCCATTTCCACCAGCATGGCGTTAAGGGTCTGCTCGCGTTCGTCATGTCCGCCCCCGAGGCCGTGGCCCCGGCTGCGTCCCACGGCATCGATTTCATCGATGAAAATCAGGCAGGGGGCGGTTTTGCGCCCCTGTTCGAACATGTCGCGCACGCGCGAGGCGCCGACGCCGACGAACATTTCCACAAAGTCGGAACCACTGATGCCGTAGAACGGCACATCGGCTTCGCCCGCGATGGCTTTGGCCAGCAGGGTCTTCCCGGTTCCGGGAGCCCCGACCATGAGCACGCCCTTGGGGATGCGTCCACCCAGACGCTGGAAGCGCTTGGGATCCTTGAGGAATTCGACAATCTCCTGGACTTCATCCTTCGCTTCATCCACCCCGGCGACGTCCTTGAAGGTGATCTTGTTCTTGTCCTTGGAAAGGAGGCGGGCCTTGCTTTTCCCGAAGCTGAAGGCGTTCTTGCCCGCCATCTTGATCTGCTGGCGGAAAAAGAAATACATCAGGAGAATGAAAAGCACGAAGGGCAGGATGCTGATGACCGTGGCCCAGGTGGTGTTGTCTTCCGACTTCTGTTCCACTTGGGGAAATCCGGCCTGGGCAAGCAGATCGGGCAGATCGCGCACGAGGGGCGAATCAAGGATGATCGGGGCACGGAACTTCTGCGGAGGCGGCGTTTTGACCGCTGCGGTGCCGAAAATGGACTGGGGCGCGGGCTGGGCGGGCACCGCCGGGGCGGCAACGGGAGCCGTTTTGAGCGTGCCCTCGATGAAACTGGTTCCGCGAGCCGGCTCATTCAAAACCACGAGTTTTTCAAATTCCCCGGCCTTGAGCTTCGTCACAAATTCCGGGTAGGTGATATTCTGGGTCACCCCCTCGGTCTTCAGGCGGTTGGCGTAGAACGCAATCATCAGGACGGTCGCCCCGATGAGCAACATGATGAAAAATTTGGAATTCGAGGACTGCGGGGTTCCGCCGTCGTCTGTTTTCCGGCGGATGGGAGCCTTCGGCAGTTTGGGCGGCTTCGGGCTGGATTTGTCTTTGGGCATGAGGGATCAACTTATCATGTCCACTTCCCCTTGGCAACCAAGGTCCTGAGGAGGCCGTGGAGTGCCCAATAAAGCGTGATTGCCAACTTCTCACGCCATGGAACACCACCCTGTGGGGGCGGGCATTTTTACCTCTCCAGCCAGATTTCCCCGCGGGTGCGGCGGCCGTGCCAACCCCCGCATAAATTCACCCGGGCGGGCCTCGCCGCATGCAGCAGTCCGCGGACCGCTTCAATTTCATCAAAGCCCACACCGGGAATCCGGTGGTGGGCCAGCCATTTCTGGACGGCCCGGCGCTGCCAGGCCACGGAGCGCTTCCGCAAACCCGCCACCGGCAACCGGTCGCCCGGCTCGCCGCCAAGCACCGCATCCCAGTGGTCGTTTTCATCCTCGAGGATTTCCGCCGTGCGGGCCAGCAACGGGGCCACCGAGCGCCCTGCGATCCGGTCCAGATACGGCAATAGACGGTGGCGCACCGCGTTCCGGCGGTGTTTCAAATCGAGGTTGCTGGCGTCTTCCTTCCAATCCAATTTCCAATGCCGGGCCAGTTCGGCCAGTTCGGCACGCCGGAAAACCACCAGGGGCCTTTTCACGCGGATGCCGAAGATCCGGCGTTCCGACCGCACGCCGGAGAGTCCCGCCGGCCCGGCTCCGCGCAGGAGTTGGAGCAGGAACGTTTCCGCCCGGTCATCGGCGTGGTGTGCCAGCCACAATTCGCCCACTCCCCGCAGTTCCGCCTGGCGGCGGAAAAAATCCCAGCGCAGTTTCCTGCCGCGTGCCTCGGTTTGTGCCCCTCCCGGCCTTGCTTTGCCCAGACGGAACCGGATCGCCCTTTCACGGCACCAATCCCTGACCCAATGGGCGTCCGACTCGCTTTCTTTGCCCCTCCAACCATGGTTGAAATGCCAGGCCTCGAACGGAATACCACTCCGGCGGAGGGCTTCCGCAAGCACCACGGAATCCATGCCCCCGGACAGACCCAGACCGATGACCTCCCCCGATTGGCCCGCCTTCCCGACGAGCCGGGCGAGGTGTTTTTCAAGGAGGAGAACTTTGGCGGCATCTTTTTTCATGCCCGCCCCCCCCGGTCTGTGCAACAGGACCGGCCGGAAATCACCGGCAACAGGCCCGAAGACACGGGCTTGCGCAAGCCCCCCCATGCTGCCAACTTGCCGGACATGAACAACAAAGTGTTGGGCTGCCTCGGTATCATCGTTCTTGCCGCCCTTTGCCTGAGCATCCTCTTCAATTTCGTGCTCCTCGCCGGAAGCATGGAAACCACGTCGTATCCCAAGTCGTCATTCCGCGAACAGGTCATCGAGGGACACGGACTCGGGTCCTCCGGCACCATCGCGGTGGTGGATCTTTTCGGGGTCATCAGTTACAGCTCTCCTGGCATGGTCGAGGACTCCATGGTGGACGATCTGGTGGCCAAGCTCAAGCAGGCTCGCGAGGACGATGACGTCAAGGCCGTCGTCCTGCGCATCGACAGCCCCGGCGGGGAGGTCACCGCCAGCGACGTGCTTTACCACGAGGTCGCCAAAACCCGTGCGGTCAAACCGGTCATCGCCTACATCGACAGCGTGGGTGCCTCGGGTGCCTATTACACCGCCATGGGCGCAACCACGGTCATGGCCAATGAACTCAGCATCACCGGGAGCATCGGCGTGATCATGCAGACCCTCAACGTCGAGCACCTGGCCGACAAGATCGGGATCACGGCCTTCACGTTCAAGTCGGGCAAAATGAAAGACCTGCTCAACCCCACCCGCCAGCCGACCCCGGAGGAAATGGCCTACGTGCAGGGGCTGATCAATGAAACCTATGACAAATTTGTCGGCATTGTCTCGAAAGAGAGAAAATTGAACGAAAAAGCCCTGCGCGGGGAACTGGCCGACGGGCGGATCGTCAGCGGCAAATTGGCCGCCGCGGCCGGCCTGATCGACAAAACGGGATATTTCGAGGACGCCCTGGACGAAGCCCACAAGGCCGCCGGGTTGGACCACAAAGCCCGGGTCATCCGGCTGGTCGCCCCGTTCCGCTTCAGCAACCTGTTCCGCCTCCTCAGCCAGGCCCCCGAGCCGCCCAAGGTCCAGATCCAGATCGGCCCCGAACTGCCGCGCATGGAAATGGGCAAACTCTACTTCCTATCACCCCACCTCTACGGCCGCTGATCCCCGCATGCCTCCCTCAAACCCCACGGTGAATCTGGCGGCGGCCATCGTGATCGCCTGCTCGCTGCCCACCGCTGCGATTATCGGCTGGTTCCTCTACGCCCATTGGCGGCGCAAGGGCATCCCCACGTCCCGGGTACCCGCCCTGTCCCTGGATCTGGCCGAGGCCGGTTTCATCATTCTCACCCTCTCCCTCTTGGTCCTGGTCGCCGGTCCCCTGGCTTATCCGGCGGGCATGGCCCTGATTGTCGGCTTCCTGATTTGGAAAAAAACCGACCTGCGGCTTTTGTGGAATTTCGAGAAACGCGACCTGGCCCGGGCACCCGTGGTCGCGGTCGGCCTCTATCTCGCCGGGCTTCCGGTAACCGGTTTCCTGCTCCTCATCTCGCTGGCCGTCGGCCAGCACTTCGGCTGGCCCCTGGAGAGCCAGAAACCGGTACAGATGTTCCTCGAGGCCCAATCCCCGTGGGCCATCATCCAGATCCTTCTGCTGGCCTGCGTGGTCGCCCCGGTGGGGGAAGAATTGCTATTCCGGGGATTTTTCTATCCCTGGCTCAAGGGAATCACCGGACGGACCGCGGCCATGGGATCGGTTTCCCTCCTGTTCGGACTGGCCCACCTCAACTGGTCCGCCTTCCTCGCCCTGGCCTTTTTCGGCCTGGTGCTCAATCTGGTCTACGATTACACCGGCAAGCTCGCCTATTCCATCGCCCTCCACGCCGCCTTCAATACCTCCACTTGCGCCCTGCTTTTGATCTACAAATTCTCCGCCCATCCGGCATGATCGGGGCATGAACGAAGACGCCCGCATCGCCCGTTGGACCGCAGGGTGGACCGCATCAAAGCACGTGATCCTCGGCCCCGGCGACGATTGCGCCCTTGTCAGCCCGCCCCCGCGCGGACACGTGGCCGTCCTCAAGACCGACTCGGTTTTTGAAAACGTCCACTTCAGCCGCCGCGACCCGGCCCGCAGCGTCGGGCGCAAGGCTCTCGCCCGGGCGGTGAGTGATTTTGCCGCCAGCGGAGCGTTACCCATCGCCTGTTTGGTGGCCGTGGGAACACCCGGGGGCCGGAAGCCCGATCCCTACACCGATCACGTCATGCGGGGGCTGTCATCCGCCGCACATTCCTGGAACATCGGCCTCGCCGGGGGCGAAACCACCCGTTCCAAGGCCCTGTGCCTGACCGTTTCGCTCTACGGATGGGTGAAACAAAACCGCCATGTCAGCCGGTCCGGCGCCGCGCCGGGCGATTCCCTGTTTGTCACCGGAAAACTGGGTGGAAGCCGCAAGGGACACCACCTGAAATTCACGCCCCGCCTGGCGGAAGGACAATGGCTGGCGGAACAGCACATCCCTTCCGCGATGATGGATTTGAGCGACGGCCTGGGCAAAGACCTTCCCCGCCTGGCTGCGGCTTCGAATGTGTCCTTCCTTCTCCGGGCGCAAACCCTTCCCCGCCGGGCCGGGTGTTCCGTCGCGCAGGCGGTGAACGACGGGGAAGACTACGAACTGCTCTTCGCCGTGCCCTTCAAGAATTGCCAGCGGCTGCTGGAAGACTGGCCTTTCAAAACCAAGCTCACCTGGATCGGCGGCATCATTCCCCGCCGCCACAAGCCCATCGCCCGGGGGGTGAAGCTGCGGGGCTACGACCAGTTCGAATCCTTCTGAAGGCCGGATATCCGCCATGCAATACCACACCCGCACCCCTGCAGAAACCCGGGCCGTGGCCCGGGATTGGGCCGCTGCGCTGGAAGCGGGAACGGTGGTCCGGCTCATCGGCGATCTGGGCGCGGGCAAAACCACCTTTGTCCAGGGCCTGGCGGAAGGATTGGGCTGCGGAACGGTCCCGACGAGCCCGACTTTTTCGCTCCTTCATGAATACGCCGGGGGCAGGCTGCTCTTGCACCACTGGGATCTTTACCGGCTCCATCCCGGGACGGATTGGCAACAATTGGACCTGGTGGACCACTTGCCCGGTGAGGGCATCACGGTGGTCGAATGGCCCGACCGCTACCCCGGTACCTGGCCCGCCCACACCCGGATCGTCAGGTTTGAAATCGGGCAGGACCCGGAACGCGTGATCGAAATCGGATGAATCCGGACACCGGACCGGATAACCCGCTTGGCGATTCCCGGACCTTGAAGCATGATCCATCCATGAGTCCCACCCTGGCATTGGAATGCAGCAGTTCCCGCAGTAGTTGGGCGCTGATGGACGGCGGGACGCCCCTGGCAGAAGGCCATACCACCGGCCGAGCCTCGGGCGCCTTTTTTTCCTCGATCGAAGGATCCTGGCCCCGCGGAGTCCGGCCCGAACGCATCCTCGTCGGGGTCGGGCCGGGCTCTTTCAGCGGAATCCGGGTGGCCATCGCCGCCGCAACGGGCATGGCGCGTGCCTGGAATTGCCCGGTCACCCCCATCCGCTCGACCCACGCCCTGGCAAGGAAACATCCGGATGCAGCCGTTCTGGGAATCTTCAGCGATGCCAAACGCGGCCAGATTTTCTACACTGCCTACGGGCACGGAAAACTGACCCAGCCCAGCAGGTTGATCGCCCGGGACGAATTGGGGGCCTATCTCTCCAAGTGCACCCTCGCCCTTTCTCTGGATCCCCTGGACGGCGTGCCCGGCTTGGAAAAACCCGGGGCCGTGGAATTGGCCCGGGCCTGGCTGGAAGTGGGAGCAGAGGCCGGCCTGGCCCTCGAGCCCATCTACCTCCACACGGATGTGGTCAACCCGGCTAAAACCTCCGCACCCCGGTAAAATACGGTGTCAGCCCCCTTTGCGGGAGCGCCATCCCGGGTCTCCACCACCCGCCCTTTATCCGGTGTTGATTCGCGGCAATATTCGGCCAGTTTCAATCCTTTGATGCTCCCTTCCCCATACCGTTCCTGGTGCGAAATCAGTCGTTCGGCCCTCCGCCACAACCTTCGTGCCCTCGCCGCCCTCACCGCGGCGCCCGAAATCATGCCCATCGTCAAAGCCAATGCCTATGGCCATGGGATGATTGAATCGGCCCGTGTCTTCGCGGCCTCCGGGGCATCGTGGCTCGGCTGTGCCAACGTGCATGAAGGGGTGGCTCTGCGCGAAGCCGGCATCACCCTCCCGATTCTCTTGCTGGGCGGATTCCTGCCCGGGGAGATCCCGGCCGTGATCGAACACGGCCTGACGTTGACCCTTTCGTCGCGCGAAGAAGCGCGTCTTGTTTCAGCCCAGGCACGCCGCCGCCGGAAGCCCCTCCAAGTCCAGGTCAAAATCGACACCGGCATGGGCCGCATGGGCGCCCCTCTTTCCGAGGCAGGGGCCCTGATCCGGCAGGTCTGGAAAGAGAATTTCCTCACCCTGGCCGGGATCTTTTCCCACTTCGCCTGCGCAGATTCCGACCGCGCATTCACACGGCAACAATGGGAAAAATTCCAATCCATCCCTTCGCCCGCGGGCATCCCCCGACACATCTGCAACAGCGCGGGGTTGCTGGCCCTGCCCGCAGCAGCCGGCGACATCGTCCGGACCGGGGTGGCCGCCTACGGCATCAGCCCGCTCCCCCGCTTCCAGGCCCTTCTCCGGCCCGCCCTTTCCTGGAAAACCCGGCTGATCCACATCCGGACCGTCCCGCGCGGCACCCCCATCAGCTACGGGAGCACCTTCCATACCCCGGGGAAGATGAAAATCGGGGTGGCCGCGGCCGGATACGGCGACGGCATCTTCCGCTCCCTGTCCAACCGCGGGGAAGTCCTGATCGGAGGAAGACGCTGCCGCATCCTGGGACGGGTGACCATGGACCAGATCGTGGTCGATCTCAGCCGGATGCCCTCGGCCCGCAAAGGGGACGAGGTCGTACTCATCGGCACCCAGGGTGGCGAGAGCATCCTGGCCTCGGAAATGGCAAAAAAAGCCGGAACGATTTGTTATGAAATCTGGTGTCACATCACACCCCGTGTTACAAGGGTGTACCGATAGGCACCCATGACACGCATGCTCTTGAACTGGTTGGTCCTGATCCTTGCTGTCTGGGTGGCGGATTATTTCTTCACCGGCATCAGCCATGACTCCTGGCAGAGCCTGGCCGTGGCCGCCCTGGTCCTTGCGGTGCTCAATGCCATCCTCAAGCCCATCCTCTCACTCCTCTCCCTCCCCTTCATCATCCTGACCCTCGGACTTTTCCTTCTGGTCATCAATGCCGTGCTTTTGAAACTGACGGCATGGATCATCCCGGGTGACGGATTCACCGTCGCAACCTGGTGGGATGCCTTCGGCGGCGCCCTGGTCATCAGCCTGGTCAACCTCTTCCTCTCCCCCTCCAAAACCGCCAAACCCCCGGGAGCACAGCCCGGACAGGGCACCGGCGGACGGCGCCCCCCACCGGGTGAAGGTCCGGTCATCGACATATGAACGTCGTGAAACCGGTGCCGGAGAGCAATTTCGAATGGGTCCTGCTGGCCGTTTGCATCGGCAGCATATGGATAGGTTCCATGGCCATCCTTTCATGGTATTCCGGCTTCCGGTCCTTCGGGCGCACCTTCACGCGCTACCCCCGCATCCGCGGCCGGAAATTCTGGCTCGTTTCGCTCTACAGCGGCACCGGGCCGGTTTCGATCCTCTACCCGTTCTGCTTCAGCCTCACCATCGGCGAAGAGGGCATCTACCTTGAGCCCGCTTTTTTCCTCCGGCCCTTCCACCACAGCATGCGGATCGGCTGGCGCTCGGTCATCGATTGCGACTCCTCATACCTCGCCACCAAGGTCCGTTTTGTCGAACTCCCCGTCTCGATGACCATCCTCGGCCGTGCCGGCCGGGAGATCCACAAGGAATTGCGGCGCTACGCGGACAAGAATTGAGACTGTCCGGATGGGCCAGGATCAGGGTATTCGCGGCCAGGGCGTATTCTGTTCAATCTGCCGCTCGTTCTCTTACTCGCACTCATTCTCGTGCTCTCCAGGATCGAGGGAACGAGCACGGGTGCGGGGATGAGAAACGAGAGGAGCCTGCCGGGATGGGAATGGCTAACGCAATTCAAATTCGTAGCGCGCGATCTGGAAGGCCCCGACCTGGCAGTCACTGTGGTGGCGGAATCCGCACTGCTCATAGATCGAGCGCAATTTCGGACGGTCACCCAGGAAATCCAGCCGCAGGAAACGCTTTCCCCGTGCCTTGGCCTCGCGGATCGCCCAGGCGATGAGGGCCTGGGCCAGACCCTTGCCCGCCTCCCGGCGGACCAGCGCCATCTTGTGCAGGAACAAGGACTCCTCACCCGGCACATCGGGCCACATTTGCGGTTCGGTTTCGTGCAACTTGAAAGCCCCGACCGGCGCCCCCTGCAGATCGCGGGCAATGACATAACGCCCCGCCTGGACATCGGGGAGCAGCTTGTCTGCCGCCACTTCCTCTTCCGTCCACAGGGGCTGCCCTTTGGCCTGGAGCCAGCGGGCCGCCTGTTGCAGTACGTCCACAACGTCGTGCAAGTCCTTCTCCGTGGCTGTTTGGATGTCGATTTCCATGGCGATTACCTTTCGACGGCGGCGAGTTGCGGTTTGGGCGGACGGGCGGGAAAACGCTTGCGGGGAGGCAGGGTGATTTCCTTGGTGCGCAAGCGGACCTTACCGCTTCCCGCGATCGCACGCAAGGCGCGGAGCAGGGCCAGGGAGGGCTTCAGACGGATGGAAGACCCCGCTTCCAGCACAGCCTGCCCGCCCTTGGGACCCGGGATGATGAGGCAGAGGGGCACTCCGCCCTTGTTTTCATCCTTTTGCACCAGCTCGATCAGGGATTGGAAAATCTCCGGCCGGCACTGGTCGCGGTCCAGGCAGACGTAGATATCCCTCACCAGCGAGGAGGCGGCATCCTCCAATGAAAAGATTTGGGCGGGAATGACCTTGGCCTTGTCCTCCTCCCGCCGGTCCATGTGGCCGACAACGATGACGGGGCTTTCCTCTTCGAGCAACGGCCCGAATTTCTGGTAATTCTCCGACCAAAGCAACATTTCCACCCGGCCGGTGCGGTCCTCCAATTGGACCACGGCCCAGGGCCGGCCGTCCTTTTTGCTCAGCCGCACTTCCCGGCTCACCACCAGCCCCGCCAGCCGGACCACGCTGTCGTGGAGTTCCTCGTCCAATTCACCCGCCGGATTTCCCCGGAACGAGCGGAGGTCTTCCTCGTATTCGTCCACCGGATGACCGGTGACATAAAAACCGAGGAGTTCCTTCTCGTATTGCAGCCGTTCCTTCATCGGCCAGTCGGGCCGGACATCCTCGCGCACCCGGTTTTGGGAAGTCCCGGCCGGAGCCGGCTCATCGCCCAGCATGTCCAGCAGGCTTCCCTGGCCGCTTTCGCGGTCGCGGGCCAGGGAGGACGCCGTGGCCAGGGAAGAATCGATCTCCGACATGAGGGTGGCCCGGTTTGGTCCCAGGCCGTCAAAGGCCCCCGACTTGACCAGGCTTTCAATGGTCTTCTTGTTGATCGCACGGAACTCAACCCGGCGGCAGAAATCGGCCATGGACAGATAAGGCCCGGTCTTCCGGCCCTCGATCACCGCCCTCGCCGCACCCTCGCCCACATTTTTGATCGCGGCCAGTCCGTAGCGGATCTGTCCCGGGGCCACGGTGAATTTCAACCCGCTTTCATTGACCGAGGGAGGCTGGATGACCAGGCCCATGGTCTTGGCCTCATCCACAAACAGCGCGATCTTGTCCGTGTTGTCCAGTTCGTTGCAAAGCAACGCGGCCATGAACTCCACCGGGTAATTCGCCTTCAGGAAGGCCGTATGGTAGGAAATCAGCCCGTAGGCCGCACTGTGGGATTTGTTGAAACCGTAGCCGGCGAACTTTTCCAGCAGGGCGAAGATTTCTTCCGACAGCTTGCGGGGGATCTGGTTCACCTCCGAGCAGCCCTGGACGAAACGGGCCTTCTGTTGCTCCATTTCCTCCACCTTCTTTTTGCCCATGGCGCGGCGGAGAAGGTCGGCATCCCCCAGGCTGTAGCCCGCCAGCACCTGGGCCGCGGCCATGACCTGCTCCTGGTAGATCATGATGCCATAAGTGTCGCCCGAGACTTTTTCCAGCAGCGGATGGAGGTATTTGAATGTCGCCTCCCCTTTCTTCCGCTTGATATAATCGGGAATCAGGTCCATCGGGCCCGGCCGGTAGAGCGCAATCAGGGCGATGATGTCATCCACCGTCTGGATATGGAAACCCAGGCAGGTCCGGCGCATCCCGGGCGATTCCACCTGGAACACCCCGATGTTCTGCGCCTTGTTGAGCAATTCGAAAGTCTTCGGGTCATCCAGGGGAAGATCATCCGTGCACAGCCTTTTTCCGGTGGACTGCTCAATGAAGTCGAAACAGTCCTGGATGACCGTGAGGGTCTTCAGGCCGAGGAAGTCCATCTTCAGCATCCCCAATTCGGTCAGGGGCTCCATCTCGAACTGGGTCAGCACGCTGCCGCTGTCGTCCATCGTCAGGGGAAGGGAATCGGTCAGGTCCCCGTCCGCAATGACCACCCCCGCCGCATGCATGCCTGTCTGCCGCACCATCCCCTCAAGCTTGAGCGCCGTGTCGATGACCTCGTGGGCCTGCTCGTCCTCGTCATACATGCGCTTGAAATCCTGCGAGGCGTCCATGGCCTTCCCGATCGTGATCTTCGGATCCTTCGGGATCTGGTCGGCGATGCGGGAGGCATCCCCGAAGGACAACCCCATCACGCGGGCCACGTCACGGATGGCCATCTTCGCCCCCATGGTCCCGAAGGTGACAATCTGGGCCACCGAGCGGTCGCCGTATTTTTTCCGCACGTATTGGATCACTTCCTCCCGCCGCGTCTGGCAGAAGTCCACATCCACGTCGGGGGGGGAAATGCGCTCCGGGTTCAGGAAACGTTCGAAGAGCAACTTGTAGCGGATGGGGCAGAGCTCGGTGATGCCGAGCACGTAGGCCACCAGGCTCCCCGCCGCGCTCCCGCGCCCCGGACCGACCGGAATGCCGTTCTGCTTCGCATAGTGGATGAAATCCCACGTGATGAGAAAGTAACTGACAAAACCCATCCGCTCGATGACCCCCAGCTCGAAATCCAACCGCTGCACAAGCTCGGGATCCTCCGCCCGGCCCCCGTACCGCTTCACCATCCCCTCGCGACAAAGTTCGCGCAGGTAATACTCCCGGCTTTTACCCTCCGGCGGCGGGTAGGCGGGATAGTTGTTCTTGCCGAATTCCAGCTTCAGGTCGCACTGCTCCGCCACCGCCAGGGTGTTCTCGCAGGCCTCGGGCATGTCGGCGAAAAGTTCCCGCATGGCGTCGCCATCCTTGAGGTAGAATTCGTCCGAGGGATAGCGCATCCGCTTCTCGTCGGTCAGCTTGGCCCCGGTCTGGATGCAGAGAAGGATCTCGTGGGCGCGGGCATCCCCGTGCTTCACGTAGTGGACATCATTGGCCGCCACCAGGGGAATGCCGGACGACTTGGAAAAACCCCGGTAGGCTTCGCGAATCTGGGCTTCGAGATCCAGCCCGTGGTTGTGTACTTCCAGATAAAAACACCCCGGTTCCAGGATCTGTTTGTAGTCGTCGACCAGGGCCTGGGCATCTTTCAGCCGGCCCTGGAGCACAGCCTGGGCGATGTCGCTCTTCAGGCAGGCGCTGGTGCCGATGAGACCCTCGCGGTGCTTCGCCAGGAGCGCTTTGTCGATCCTCGGTTTGAAATAGTGGCTCTCCAGATGGGCCGCCGAAACAAGCTTGAGGAGGTTGCGGTAGCCGGTGATATTTTTGGCCAGAAGCAGGAAATGGAAATTAGGATCGCGGCCGTTCGGGTTGGCTGTGCGGTCCATCCGGTCGCCCGGGGCCATGTAGACCTCGCAACCGATGATCGGCTTGATACCGGCCTTGGAACACGTTTGGTAGAATTCGATCGCCCCGTAAAGATTGCCGTGGTCGGTGAGCGCCAGGGCCGGCATGCCAAACTGCGATGCCTGCGCAACCAGGTCCTTCACCCGGCATGCCCCGTCGAGCAGGGAATACTCGGTGTGGACATGGAGGTGGACGAAAGGAGCGGACATCTGCCCCCAATATGGAAGCCGGTGGGGCGAGGTCGAGATTGAATCACTCACCACCCCACATTTGGAGTGGCCTGACCCGCCACAGGGCCGGTTCCCCTTGATATCCCACCCCGGTTCACCATCACCTGCCAACCGGCGACATCCTCCGGAAAAGGCCGGCAAGCAGATCCACAAACACCCAAGTTGCTCACCTTCAACAGTTAACACATTTATTGACAGTCCATACCCCTTTCCCATACCTTTGACATCCCCTTGATACCCAAGGGATGAGAGCGAGGTGATTCATTCATGTCTGAAGTCAAACTGAAAAAAGGCGAGTCGGTCGACAAGGCCCTCCGCCGTCTGAAGAAGAAGCTGGACCGCGAAGGCACGATCCGCGAAGCCCGCGCGCGCCGTAATTTCGAGAAGCCCAGCGAGCGCCGTCGCCGCAAGAAGAAAGAGCCCAAGCTCAATTTCTGGGGCAATTTCAGCCTCTGATCGTCCTCCGACGATTTATCAAAACCCGGACCCGCAATGGTCCGGGTTTTTTTATCAAACTTGTATCCCCGCACCATAGGGTGAAAAATGCCGCATGGCCCGACCCCTTTCCATCTCCACCTGCTGGAATTCCCACCGGCACCAGGACGGGCGCGCCATGCTTGAGGAACTGGCGGGGATGGGATTCGATACCGTCGAACTGGGCCATGGCATCCGCTTCAGCCTCTGGCCCGGGGTGCGGGAAGCCATCGACGCCGGGGTGGTGAAAATATCCTCCCTCCATAATTTTTGCCCGTTGCCCATCGGCTTCACCCGGGCCAATCCCAATTGCTACGAATACACCGACCCCCGCCCGGCCCGGCGGCGCCATGCCCTCAAACACACCCTTGAAACCATCGATGCCGCTGCCGCTGTCGGGGCTTCGCGCATCGTGCTCCATCTCGGATCCACCGGCCAGAAGGAGGTCACTCCGGACCTGGAGTCCGCCGTGGCGCACGGCGGCTGGGGTTCGCGGAAATTCGTGGCCACAAAAATCAAAGCCCTGGCCGCGCACGAGAAGGCGGCCCGCGAACGCTGGCCATGGGTCCGCGACGCCCTCCTGCAAATCGGCGCGCATGCCCGGGAGAAAAAAATCCTCCTCGGCCTGGAATGCCGGGAATGCGTCGAGGAATTCCCCCTCGACCAGGAATGGGATTGGGTCTTCGCTGAACTGGGGGATTCTTTCGGCTATTGGCACGACTTCGGCCATGCCGCGCGCAAGGACGCCCTCGGCTGGATCGAACACCTGCCCCACTTCCGCCGCATGGCCCCCCGCCTCATCGGTTGCCATGTACATGACTTCAACCTGCCCGCCCAGGACCACCAGGCCCTTGGGGAAGGAATCATCCCTTTCGCCGATTTTTGGCCATGCCTGGAGACGAATCCGGTCTTTGTGCTTGAACTGTCCCCCCGGGTGACGCAACAACAGGTGGACGCATGCCGGACATGGTGGAAAAAAAACGGACCGGAATAAACTGGGGGTTGATCATCCGGCTTGCCGTGACCTTCGGCATTCTGGGCTATCTCATATTCACCCAGGATTGGATCAAAATCCTGGGCTTGGTGCGCACAGCTGACAAATGGGCCCTCGCCACTGCTCTTGCCATTTCTGGAGGCACCCTTTGCCTCTTGAGCCTGCGGTGGTGGATCATCCTTCTCATCCAGAAAATCCACCTGCCCCTCTCCCGTCTCATCGGCCTCAACCTGATCGGTCAATTTTTCAGTGCTTTCCTTCCCGGTTCCACCGGTGGGGATGTGGTCCGTGTATATTATCTCATCCGCCAAGTGCCTGAACGCAAGGCTCTGGCCACTCTTTCCATCGTCGTCGATAGAATATTCGGGCTGGTCGCACTGCTCTTGGTGACCGCGATCGCACTTCCATCCCAACTGGCCATCCTCGACCGCGACCCACACACCCGGCAAATCGCTTTTTCCCTGTATTTGATTCTGGCCCTCGGGGGGATCATCGGTCTCCTTGCGCTTTACGCGCCCATTCACCTCCTTCCGCCCGTCTTTCACCGTCTCTGGTTGAGGATTCCTGGGCGCAGCTTGATCACCGAAATTTTTCACGGCGGACGGGCCTATGGCCGGTCCATTCCACTCTCCTTGGGTGCTCTGAGCCTGGGATGTGTGGTCCATCTCGTGAATTTTTCCGCCAGCTGGTTTATCATGCGGGCACTCGGTCTCGAAGTGGATTTCTTTTCGGCGGTTATCATGATGGCCATCATCATCACTGCCATTTCCCTGCCCATTAGTATAAGTGGGTTCGGCGTCCGTGAAGGCCTTTTCATCCTCCTTTTCACCCTCTATGGACTGATTGGCGATAAGCCCGGCATGCGCGGTTCGGAATATGCCATCGCAACCAGCCTGCTCTATTACTCATTGTACTTCTTCTGGAGTCTGGTGGGCGGCCTGGTCTACCTCGGTTGGTCCCACCAACGGAAAGCCGACCCCGCCGTCTCCTGACATGCCGTGCCCCATATGCTAACCTGACCCGCATTTTATGACGTTCCCCGAGCTCCGCGAATCCGCCACGGCCATTGTGCGCCGGCTGCAAAAAGCCGGCCATACGGCCTATTTTGCCGGCGGATGCGTCCGCGATGAACTCCTCGGCCGTCCCCCCAAGGACTACGACATCGCCACCAGTGCCACCCCGGACCAGGTGCAGGAACTCTTTGAACGTGTCACCGATCTCCAGGGAAAATCCTTCGGCGTCCTCCGCGTGATGAAAGGCGACCTGGCCTTCGAGGTGGCCACCTTCCGCAACGATGGCACCTACACCGATGGGCGCAGGCCGGAATCCGTCACCTTCGCCGGCCCCGGGGATGACGCCCAGAGGCGCGACTTCACGGTCAACGGGCTCTTCCTCGATCCCGTGGCCGGCAAAATCATCGATTTCGTCGGCGGCCAGGCCGACCTCAAGGCGGGGCTGCTCCGGGCCATCGGCGATCCCGAGCAGCGCTTCCGGGAAGACCATCTCCGCCTCTACCGTGCCGCGCGCTTCGCGGCCAACCTCGCCTTCCAGATCGATCCCGCCACCTGGGAAGCCGTCTGCCGCCTGGCCCCACTGGGCAAAGACCTCGCCCCCGAGCGTGTGCGTGACGAACTCATCCGGTCCTTCACCGGCCCCCATCCCCAGCGGGCCTTCGATTTGTTGGTGGATAGCGGATTGATGGGGATATGGATCCCGGAGATTGAAACCATGAAAGGCGTCGAACAGCCGCCCCAGTTCCATCCCGAGGGGGATGTCTACACCCACGTCCGCATGATGATCGGCATGCTGAAGGACGCGGACCTGATCCTGGCCTTCAGCGTCCTCCTGCACGACATCTCCAAACCCGAGACCTATGCGGTGGACCACACCGGGCGCATCCGGTTCAACGAGCACGAAACCCGGGGCGCCCGCAAGGCCGAGGCCATCCTGCGCCGCCTGCGCTTCTCCAACGAGCAGATCGAGGCCATCTGCGCCTGCATTGCCAACCACATGGCCTTCAAGGATGTCCCCCACATGCGCGTGAGCACGCTCAAGCGTTTCCTGGCCCGCCCCACCATGCCCGTGGAAATCGAACTCCACCGCATCGACTGCACGAGCAGCCACAACGACCTGGAGATCTACGATCTCGTGAAACAAAAACTGGAGGAATTTTCCCATGAACCCCTCAAGCCCGATCCCCTCGTGAACGGGAAGGACCTGCAAACCCTCGGCATGGCGCCCGGGCCGGGGATGGGGCGGGTGCTCCACCAATTGATGGACGAACAACTGGAAGGCAAATTCCCCGACAAGGAATCCGCCTTGCGCAGGGCCAGGGCCCTCCTGGCTTCCCTCGGGATCGGCGGCGCCTGATCCCCCTTCACCCTGAGTACCGGCAACCTCATTTATGAACGATCCAATTCCCCAGACTGAATTCAAGGTTGGAACGCTCTCCTACACCAAAGAGAAACTTCTGAAAGTCTGCTCGTGGCTCCTGGTCGCCGACCTCGGCCTCGCCTTCCGCGGGCGGGCCCTGGGACCGATGATCCAGTTTTTGTTGAAGGGCTTCGGGGTTTCCAACCAGACGATCGCCTGGGCCACCGTGACCTTTCCCCAGGGGCTCTCCCTGGTTTTGAACCCCGTCGTGGCCCACTACTCCGACCGCTGCCGCAGCCGCTGGGGGCGGCGCATTCCCTTTATTTTCCTGACCGTTCCCATCCTGACCCTGACGATGGCGGCCATGGGTTTCACCCCGTTGTGGGCGAAACACCTCCACCAGCAATTGGGCTCCTATTCCCCGGGGGAACAAACCTGCGGGCTGATCGCTTTCCTCGTTGTCTTCACGGTTTTTGACCTGGCGGCCATCGTCCAGGGCCGGACCTGGGGGGGATTGATCAACGACATCCTGCCCCAGAAGGTTCTGGGACGCTTCATGGCCGCAGCGCGCATCATCAGCCTGGTGGTCGGCATTGTCTTCAATCAGTTCTTCCTCGTGCACGTCCAGCACTACCAGCTCACGGCCTTCCTCATCCTGAGCGGGATCTATGGATCCACCATGATCATCCTCGTCCTCGGCGTCCGGGAGGGCGAATACCCGCCCCCGCCGCCGGCCGTGGACAGCAAGGGCCTGAAGGCCCTCTGGGACAACGCAAAGGAATTTCTCAAGGAATGCTACGGCAACCCCTACTACCGCTGGGTCATGTTGATGCTCTGCATCGACGATATCGCCTTCGGGGCGGTGAACACCTTCAGCCTCTTCCACGCCCAGAGCCTCAACATGAACATGCAGACCTATGGCAGCTGCGTGGCGGCGCAATATGTCATCGGCCTTTGCCTGGCTTACCCCATCGGATCGCTCGCCGACAAATACCACCCCTTCCGCGTCAGCGCGATCGCCCTGCTGCTTTACGGCCTTTTCGCCCTCTGGTCCGGGCTGTTTATCAGCAACACAACGACTTTTGTCATCGGCTTCATGGCCCACGGAATTTTTGCGACATCGTACAACACCGCGGCAGCCTCGATGGGCTTCCGGCTTCTCGCCCGTTCGCGCTACACCGTCCTGTCAGCCGGGACGGGAATTGTCGGAACAGCCCTCAGCATGGTCGTGACTCCCCTGCTCGGATGGGTCCTCGATCTCAGCCACAGCCAGTACCGCTTCACCTATCTGGTCGGTTTCGGCTATGTCATGATGGGAATTCCCCTTTACATCATCGTCTACCGCAAGTTCCTCGCCCTGGGCGGACCCAGGAATTACGTGGCGCCCGACGATGACACCATACAGCCTTCCGCCACTGCGGGACCGTAACCGACGCCTTCGCGAAGAAGGATCACAAGGGCCGCTCCGCACCGGGCCCGGCGCAGGGATGGGTCCGGACACACGCGCATCGCCCCGCCCGGCCTTCTTGGTCTGGGGAACACACCCCATGGCCCCCCACAGTCGCGGGGAGTATTTTCACGCTCATGAATATGAAAAACACATTCCATCGAAATTGGGCACTGGCTGCCGCGGTTGCCTTGATCGGCCTGGGCGGCATCAGCATGGCCTCGGCCGGCCCCTCCCTGAGCATACGCATCGGCCCGCAAGGTCCGCCCCCTGAACGCGAGGATGCCCGCTGGGAAAGCCCGCACCGGTCCGCAGTCTGGATTGCCGGCCACCATGAGTGGAACGAGGGACGCTATGTCTGGATCGGCGGTTACTACTCCTACCCCCCTGTCGGACAAAGACGCTGGGTCCAGGGTTCCTATCCCCATCAAAAGGACGGTTATTATTACCGCCCGGGCCACTGGTCCAACTGAAAGCCATTATGACCACCATCATTGAAAAAGATTCATCGGCATCGTCCGCGATCCTGGTTGTTGTCGTTATCCTGCTTCTGGCAGGAGGGCTGGTTGTCGCCTACATGAACGGCCTGTTCGGAGGAAAAACCACCATCATTGAAAATAAAACCTTCAACAACACCAAGACAATTGAAAAAACCGTGGAGAAGCCCGTCGCACCGGCGGCTCCTGACACGTCACCCTGACTCCCCATCCTTTCAACCAACAACGGCCGTCCATGGGATGGCTTAACAAAGAAAAAAAACAATGAAATATAAAATCAACATACTGGGCGGCATTGCCATTTTGGGCGCAATGCTGTTCACCGTCAATCTGGCCAACGCCCAAACATCCGGCAGCTCAAGCACCACCACCACCACGACCACCGACGGTACGGTCAGCCAGTTCGGCCCCGATACCATCATCGTCAAATCCACCACATCCACCGAACCGCTCACCTACTCATACTCGAAAACCACCGTTTACGTGGATGAGAACGGAAAAGCCGTGGCAAGCGAAACCATCAAGTCCGGCGCCCCCGTGACCGTCTACTACGACAAGGACGGAAACAAGATGATGGCCACCAAGGTCGTCGTGAGAAAAACCACCACGACCACCACCAAACCGTAAGACAGCCGTCATCACCTGATTGCCTGCAATGCCGTGAGTGGGTTCATCCCATTCACGGTTTTTTGCGCCCCCCCCCTGCCCCCCGGATGAACACGGTCCCGGGCAATACGGAACTATCCATTCGTTATGCAACTAGGGTTTCCCCCCATGGCCTGCGCGTGCAATGGGATTAGAGTATCACCCATATGTTATCACCTTTCCCCTATACCACCGCGATCCTGGCCGGGTTCTGTTTCATCTGTTTTCTGGCCGCCCATCATGTGATGGCCTCTGTCGGGGACCACCCCGACCGGTATCCCGGCTTTGTCATCCGGTCCTTCATGACGGAATAAATATGAAGACATCCAGCTTTTGCATTGCCGCATTTGCCCTGGCCGCCGGATTGGCGGGTTGTGCCCACGTGGACCAGGCAGACAACCCGGCCGCGGCAGAAGTGGCCCCGCCCCGCCCCGAACTGGCTTATGTGTGGAATCCGGAGTTGTCCCCGGTTGGCCCGCTCAAGATCGATATCTACCCCGATCGCAACCGTCTTTATGTTTTCCGGAACGGAATCCAGATCGGCACCAGCACGCTCAGCGCCGGCAAGGAAGGCCACAATACACCTCCCGGGAATTACTCCATTTTGCAGAAAGAAATCAATCACCGCTCGAATCTCTATGGCAGCTTCGTTGACAGCACCTCCGGTCTCATTGTGAAGCGCGACGCGAACTCCAAGGATGTCGCCCCTCCCGGATCCGTCTTCCAAGGGGCCTTGATGCCGCATTTTTTGCGGCTGACCAATGACGGTGTGGGTCTCCATGCCGGCGAATTGCCCGGCTTCAATGCATCCCATGGCTGCATCCGGCTACCCGGCTCCTTCGCCAGGTTGCTCTATGAAGCGGCGCCCATGGGCACGCCTGTGACCGTCACCAGCGACCTCACCTTCGTCCAATAGCCGGAGCGCGATCCTTCGCACTTTCTCCCCGCACACCCCGTCCCCCAATGCCGGAGATCTGCAGGAAGGGGCCTCAGCCTCAACGGAAGGTGATCCGCAGCGTGGCACGGGCATCTGGCCCAGACACCTCTTCCAATCATCGCGATTACTAAAAAGCCTTTGCCGGCCTGGGGGCAAACCCCATTGTGCTTGTACGCCATTTTCCGCCCTTGCCCATCATCGTCCATATGAACAAACGCCGAACCAAGCGCCACCCCCTTCTTCAGTCATGGCTCCACCTGCCGGCCATCCTGCTTGCCACCACCTGCCTCTGCTTGTTTCCCTTCAATCCGTCCGTCTTGGCGGCGGACGCCGCGGGAAGTCTGACACTGGTTGAGGGGGGGAAATCCAAATGCGTGATTGTCGCCGCGGAAGGATTGTCGGTATCGGAAAAGAAGGCCATCACCGAACTCCAGAAATATTTCCAGGCCATGTCGGGCGCGGAAGCGATCGGGGTCATAACCCCGGACAAAGCCGGCGCCGGCACGGAACCCCGGATCGTGGTCGGCAACAAGACCATCCGCAAATTATACCCGGATATCCCCCTTGATGATTTGGGGACCGATGGATTCATCCTCAAAACCACCGGAAATTCCCTGCTTGTGGCCGGCGGCGAAAAACGGGGCACCCTCTACGCGGCCTTTGAATTGCTGGAAACCCTGGGATGCCGCTGGTGGGCCGTCGGGGCCACGCACATCCCCAGGAAGGACACCCTCACGATCCCCCCGCTGAACCTCCGCCAGATTCCCCGGCTTGAATACCGCGACATGCTCTACGGGGACAAGCCCCACCTCAGCAACGAGGACAATGGAAGTTATTTCTTCGCCCACAACAAGATCAACGGCTTCAACTATTCCACCAACCCCGAAGAACTGGGCGGCAGGGTGAATTTCGAGGCGAATCTGGTCCACTCCTATGGCCGGCTCATGAAACCCGTGGGGGACCTTGACGGATCCTTCGCGAAACACCCCGAATACTGGGCACTGGTCAATGGGAAGAACAAACCGGGACAGCCATGCCCGACCAATCCCAACGTCTTTGAAATCATGAAGGCGAATGTCATCCAGCAACTCAGGCAACATCCGGAATATGAATTCGTCGTCGTGGGACAGGATGACAACAACGACTACTGCCGGTGCCCGGATTGCCAGGCCGTCATCGCCGCCGAGGAAAGCCCGGCCGGGCCGGGCATTGCCCTGGCAAATAAAATTGCGGAAGTGGTGGAGAAAGAATTTCCCGGAAAATGGGTCATGACCCCCGCCTACACTTGGTCGCGGAAACCGCCCAAGAACATCAAACCCCGGGCCAATGTCGGCATCACCCTGTGTTCCATTGAGTGTGATTTCAACCGCCCCATTGCCGACGGCAGCACGCCGGAGAACAAAGCGTTTGCCGAAGACATCATCGGGTGGAGCAAAATCGCGCCCAAACTGTACATCTGGGATTACACCACCGACTTCACCCACTACCTGATGCCCTTCCCCAACCTTGATGCGATCGTTCCCAACATCCGCTTCCTGGTCGAACACGGTGCCAGGGGGATTCTCGAACAGGGAAGCAGCTCGACGGCAGGCGCCGAATTTGCCGCGCTCCGCATGTGGATATTTGGAAAAGCACTCTGGAACCCCGATGCCGACGGCAAGGCACTGGTCAGGGAGTTTCTCGGGGGATATTACGGCCCCGCGGCAGCTTCAATCCAAAAGTACATCGATATCACCCACGCGCCGGGCCGGGCCAACCCGGCCATGTCCGCCACCTGCTATTCCAGACTGGATTCGGAGTGGCTCCAACCCGGAATCATCGCCGATGCCGAGTCCGTCCTCCAAGAAGCTGAACGTGCGGTCGCAAGTGACCCGGTTCTGTTGGCCAGGGTCCGCCACGCCCATGCACCGGTCCGGTATATTTTGCTGAAACGCGGCACCCAGAGCAAGACATGGGCCGTGACCGCTGCCAAGGTGGGCAAACTGGATGTGGTGGATCTCGCCGACAAACTCTGCCAGTCGATTGAGGACGCCAAGATGGGACAGATCGCCGAGGGCGAACCGGTCAAACCGTTCGTCGAGTGGGCAAAAGAGTATGCCTCCCGGGCAGCCCAATCCCCGCCTGTTCCTCCGGAACTCAGGGACGCCGACCCCCAATCCTTCCGCCTGGTCCAGGCCTGCCAGATGGACCAGCGTGGACGGTGGTGGGCCCGTGACGCAGCCGCGTCCGATGGATGGGCGACCGAGATTCCAACCGTGGCCTGGTTGACCAATATCCGTTTCAGCATCCACGAGGACCTGACCCCCGGAAAAACCTACAAACTCTTCGTCAGGGTCAGAACCTCGTCGGCAAAGCAGGAAGGGATCGCCGTATCCGGGGGCATCTACAACAAGGAGAGCAAAATTTTCCTGACCAAAAAAATCCCGGCATCCGAACTGGCCGACGGACAATACCACGCGGTCGAAATGGGCGAGTTCCTGGCGGCGGACAAAAACAATTCGTTCTGGATGGCCCTGTCCGATGCCGCGGCTCCTCCTGTATTCCTGGATTGTATCTGGCTCGTGGAAGCCAAAGGAAGGTGAGGGAATTACCCGGATCCCTGTAAGGGCCCCGGCGGAATCCGCCTTCTTTGGAATGAATCTCAAATATCACATCCTTTTTTGAAATCTATTTGCGGCCGGCATTTTCTGCCCCCATGATTTCCCTTCGCCACATGCGCCCCAAGACCGTCAATCCGTCCTTTTTTCCAAGGACCCTGGAACTTTTTGGAAAGAAAAGCCCCAAGTTTACCTGGTCCGGTGAAATCCTTGCTGGGATCACCGTGGGCCTCATTGCCCTCCCGCTCGCACTGGCCCTGGGTATCGCAAGTGTGCCAGCCGGAGCCGCCACCCCGCTGCCGGCCCCGGCATTGGGCATCTTCACCGCCATTATCGCCGGCCTGATCATCAGCACCCTCGGAGGCAGCAGGGTCCAGATCGGGGGGCCCACCGCCGCTTTTGTGCCCATCATCCTGCTCATTGTCATGGAGCACGGTTATACCGGCCTGCTCATGGCCACCATGATGGCCGGGGTCATCCTGATTCTCCTCGGCATCACGCGCATGGGCGCCCTGATCAAATTCATCCCCTGGCCCGTGACCAGCGGATTCACCACCGGCATCGCGGTGGCGATCATGATCACCCAACTCCCGGATTTCGCCGGCCTCTCGACCGGGGACGGCGTTCCGCGAGAATTCGAGGAGAAACTCATCTGGTTCTGGAACCACCTCGATCTGGCCAATATTCATTCTCTTGCCCTCTCCACCGCCTGCCTCGCCATCATCATCCTCTGGCCCAAACTCAAAATCCGCCTCATCCCCGGCTCGATTGTGGCCATGGTCGCCGCAACCGTTTTTGTCGCACTGAGCGGCTGGGGTGATGCCCACGGAGTCGCCACGGTCGGAAGCAAATTCGGCCCCCACGCCATTCCCTCCGGCCTCCCCATGCCCTCGTTCCCGCACTTTGAATGGAGCCTGGTCCGGAGCCTGATCGGCCCGGCCACCGCCATCGCCCTCCTGGGTGCGATTGAATCCCTCCTTTCCGCCGTCGTCGCCGACGGCCTCTCAGGTGACCGTCACGACAGCAACACGGAATTGATCGCACAGGGCATCGCCAATCTGGTCTGCCCGTTTTTCGGCGGCCTTCCCGCCACCGGTGCCATCGCCCGGACTTCGGCCAATATCAACAACGGCGGCAAAACCCCCATTGCCGGAATGATCCACGCCCTGACCCTCCTGGGCGTGATCCTTCTCGCCGCCAAATGGGCCAGTTATATCCCCATGGCCGCCATGTCCGCCGTCCTCGTGGTCGTCGCCCTCCGCATGGGCGAATGGCATGAATTGTCCCGCGTGCGGAAAATGCCCCGCAGCGACGCCCTTGTGCTCTTCACCACCTTCGGCCTGACCGTGGTCTTCGATCTCGTCGTTGCGGTCGAGGTCGGCATGGTGCTGGCCGCCATCCTGTACATCAAACGGGTGTCAGAAACCACCGAAGTCAGCCGGGTGACCGGCGATGACATGCTCGAGCGTCCGGAGCAAATGGCCCAGGGCAAGGATATCCCCGCGGATGTCCTGGTTTACCGCATCTTCGGCCCCTTCCTTTTCGGAGCCGCCGAAAAAATGGAGGACGCCCTCAACCGGGTCGATGAATGGCCCAAAGTGCTGATCCTGCGCTTGCACCTGGTCACGGCCATGGACGCCACCGGCCTCAACGCCCTCGAAAGCATCGTCGAGCGCATGAAGGACCGTGACAGCACCGTGATCCTCAGCGGCATCCACCTCCAGCCCCTGGAAATGCTCCGGAAAGCGGGTTTCATCGATGTGATCGGGCGCGATAATTTTTGCGCCACCTTCGATGACTCCCTGGCACGGGCCCGCGAATTGCTCCGCAAGTAACCGTCCTGATCCCGGCTCCGCCGGTCTTTTCGCATCCCTTTCGGACCGCTTCGTCTTGAATGTCATGAGGCAACCCATGACCGGCGACAACCCAACCCCCGACAACTGTGGGATGCACTCCTCCGCTTCCTCGTCCCCCGTGTGCCTGATCCCGCCACTGCAGAGGATCTGGTGCACGACATTTTCGTCCGGGCCGCCAGGCAGGAATGTCGGCCCATATGTGGCCCCGGCATCCATCGTGCCCGCAGGCCGGGCCAACCCCGCTGTTGCGGGTGAAGCCGGAGGGCCGCCACCCGGCCTCAGCCGCTTGACTTGTTTGAATACTTAGCCATCTTGCTAAGTATGGACAGGAGCATGGCCCGAAGCACCAAATACAAGTCGCAGGCCAGGGTGATGAAATCCCTGGCCCATCCGACACGACTTTTCATTGTAGGGGAATTGGGCAAAGGGGAACGCTGCGTTTGCGAATTAACCCGGATGATCGGCGTTGAAATGCCAACGGTATCCCGCCACTTGGACCTCCTCAAAAAAGCCGGAATATTGGGAAGCAAAAAGCAGGGCAAAAAAGTGTTCTACCGGCTGTTGTCACCCTGTGTGATCAAATTCCTGAGTTGCATGGATGTGGTGAAACCCGCATTTGCCGGAATCAGGCCCCGCAGAGGCATTCAAGGCCGTTTGGCCGGTTAATGACTTATGATGAAAATACAAATACTCGGAACCGGTTGTGCCAAATGCACCAGCCTGTACACCTCGGTGGAAAAGGCGGCGGGCGAACTTGGCATTCCCTGCGAGATGGAGAAAGTGACGGATCTGCAACGAATCATGGGCTTCGGGGTCATGTCGACACCGGCCCTCGCCGTGAACGGCGTGGTGAAAGTCAGTGGAAAAGTCCCTTCTGTGGATGAAATCAAGAAGCTGCTGGTCTGAAGGGTATGAAAATTTCCCGGCGCACCGGCATTCTGGTCCTTCTTCTGACAGCCATCGCTGCAGTAATCGTTTTGAAAGGCGGATACCCGGGCAATCCTGAAAAGCCGTCCGCCTGTTGTGCCTCCGGTCCGGCCGGATGGTCCGGCGTTGCTCCGCCCTCCGCACAAAAACTTCCCCTCTTGCTGGATCTCGGGGCGGGAAAGTGCATTCCCTGCAAAATGATGACCCCCATATTGGCATCCCTCAAGGCGGACTACGCCGGAAAAATGAATGTGGTTTTCGTCGATGTCTGGGTGGATCCGGATGCGGGCCGGAAATACGGTGTGGAGATGATCCCGACGCAGATTTTCTACGATGCGGAAGGGAATGAACTATTCCGGCATGCCGGCCTTTACAGCAGGGAAGACATCCTGAAGAAGTGGAAGGAACTCGGTGTGGATTTTATGGCGGATACCGGCCGGGCTCCATGATATGGAACGCCTCTTTTCAGCAATGACAAATGCCCTGGAGGCATCCTTTGGGCTCGCGGTATCCGCTGCCTTGATGTGGGGAATCCTGAGCATCCTGCTCAGTCCATGCCACCTCTCAAGCATTCCGCTGATCGTCGGCTTCATGAGCGGCCGGGAGCGGATTTCAACCCTCCGCGCCTTTGTCATCTCGACATGGTTTGCCTGTGGCATGCTCCTCACCATTGCGATCCTGGGTGTTGTGACGGCCATGGCGGGAAAAATGCTGGGTGATGTGGGAGCGGCGGGAAATTATCTGGTTTCCCTTGTGTTCTTCGCTGTGGGACTTCATCTATTGGGTGTTTTCTCCATTCCGTGGTTTGCCGCGGGTGGCACAGCAAAACCCCGAAAGGGGCTTGGGGCCGCCTTCATCCTGGGTTTGATTTTTGGGGTGGCTGTCGGCCCCTGCACTTTTGCTTACATGGCCCCCATGCTGGGAGTGACCTTCAAATTGGGCGCCGACCGGCCTGTCTATGCGTCCATTCTCTTGCTCGCCTTTGGCGTCGGCCATTGCTCGGTCATCGTCCTGGCCGGGACCTCCATGGGCTGGGTCGAACGGTATCTGAAATGGGACGCCAAATCCATGGGCACCCAGGTGTTCCGGATCGTGATCGGCATAGCGGTGATCCTTGCGGGACTCTATCTGGTTTATACGGCGAAATGACACCGCCGCACTTGTGATGAAAACCGCCAATAGCCACAACCACTACCGAACCCTGTCCATCCGCCTTCTTGCGGCAGCCGGCATTTTGGCTGCCTGGGTGCTGGCCTATGGACAACTGGCCCGGCTGAGTCATCAGATCACCTGCGGACTTCTGGGCCTGGAAAGCGGACAGCATCTGGGCATCGCCGTGGAGTTCTTCATTTATGAAGTGCCCAAGGTGCTCATGCTTCTCGTGCTGGTGGTTTTCGGCGTCGGGGTGATCCGCACCTTCTTCACTCCCGAACGCACGCGGCGCATTCTTTCGGGCAGGCGCGAATATGTCGGTAATATACTCGCCTCTCTTGTCGGAGTCGTAACGCCCTTCTGCTCCTGCTCGGCGGTTCCGCTCTTTATCGGTTTTGTAACCACCGGGATACCACTTGGCGTCACCTTCTCATTCCTGATTTCGGCACCGATGATCAACGAGATCGCCCTGGTCCTGCTGTGGAGCCTGTTCGGCTGGAAAATCGCCCTGCTTTATTTGTTTACCGGATTACTGATAGCCTTTTCATCGGGCTGGGTCATCGGACGTCTGCGGTTGGAACGACATGTCGAGGAATGGGTTTATCAGACCCGGACCGGACCGGAAGCGACCGAGGAGGAGCTGCCCTGGGCGGGGCGGATTCTGTCCGGATGGAACGCCGTGCGCGATATCGTCGGCAAAGTCTGGATATACATCATCCTGGGGATTGCCGTGGGCGCGGGGATCCACGGCTATGTCCCGGAAGACTACATGGCCTCGTTCATGGGAAAGGACGCCTGGTGGTCCGTTCCACTGGCCGTCATTCTGGGCGTTCCCATGTACTCCAACGCGGCGGGCATTATTCCAGTGGTACAGGCACTGCTGGGAAAAGGGGCCGCCCTGGGCACAGTGCTGGCTTTTATGATGTCGGTCATCGGACTGTCCCTTCCCGAGGCCATTATCCTCCGGAAAGTATTGAAACTTCCGTTGATCGCGGCTTTCTTCGCCGTGGTCGCCTCCGGAATCATGCTGGTGGGTTTTCTCTTCAACCTCCTCTTTTGACCCTTGCACGCCCCCTCTTGACATTTCCCTTATACTTGGCAACTTGGCCAAGTATCCAATAACTATTCGCACCCTTCCATGACCACACTCTCCGCCCCCAAACAACTCGATTTCTTTGAACGCAACCTGACCTGGTGGGTCCTGGCCTGCATGGCCGCAGGTCTCCTGCTCGGATCCGGCCTGCCGGGAATCACCCAAAAGATTGCCGCGTGGGAGTTCGGCAAAGATTCCCACGTCAACATCGCCATCGCCGTGCTCATCTGGCTGATGATCTATCCCATGATGTTGAAAATCGACTTCCGATCCCTCCACGGGGTCCTTGCCAAACCCAAGGGTCTGGCCGTCACGCTGTTCGTCAATTGGTTGGTCAAACCCTTCAGCATGGCTCTCCTTGGCTGGATTTTCATCACCACCCTCTTCGGCAAGGTGCTCGGTTGGATCGACCCGGAATCCGCCCGCAACTATGTCGCCGGCCTCATCATTCTCGCCGCCGCCCCCTGCACGGCCATGGTCTTTGTCTGGAGCTATCTGACCGATGGCGACAGCGCCTACACCCTGGCTCAGGTGGCCATCAACGACCTGATCATGGTCTTCGCCTTCGCCCCCATCGTCATGCTGCTGGCGGGGGTCAGCGGCGTCCACATCCCGGGCGAGGTACTGGTCACCTCCGTGGTGGTCTTCATCGTCATCCCGCTGGCCGCCGGTGGCATCAGCCGCGAAGTGCTCCTCCGGTACAAAGGGGCGGAATGGTTCGAACAAAACTTTCTTGCCCGTTTCAGACCCGTCACCATCCTCGCGCTGCTGGCCACCCTCACCCTCATCTTCGCCTTCCAGGCGGAGAATATCCTCTCGAGCTGGAATGTGGTTCTCCTGCTGGCCGTGCCGATCCTCATCCAGGTTTATTTCAATTCCGGCTTGGCCTACGGCCTCATGCGTCTCTTCAAGGTGAAACACAACATCGCCACTCCGGGATCCCTCATCGGCGCGAGCAATTTCTTCGAACTGGCCGTGGCCGTGGCCATCACCCTCTTCGGCCCCTCCAGCCCGGCCGCCCTGGCCACGGTCGTCGGTGTGCTCGTGGAAGTACCCGTGATGCTCTCCGTCTGCAAAGCCTGCACCGGCACCCGCACCTGGTATGAGCGGGCCCTCGTTCCCAACCCGTCAAAAATATGAAACCCAAATCCCCCGCCCTTTACAAACGCCGCGCAGAAATCATCAAGGCCCTGGGCCACCCCTCCCGGCTGCTGGTCGCCGATGCCCTCGCCCAGGGCGAGCTTTGTGTCTGCGAGTTGACCGACCTTGTTGGAGCCGACATGTCCACGGTATCGAAGCACCTTTCCGTGATGAAAGCCGCCGGGCTCGTCCATATGGAGAAACGGGGCCAGAACGTCTATTACCGCCTTGTCTGCCCGTGTCTGAACGACTTTTTCAGCTGCGTGGATTCCATCCAGCGAAGCCACGCCAAACAACTCCAGGCTGCCTGCTGCCCCGCATGAAAAAAATCCAGATCTACGATCCCCCCATGTGCTGCCCGACCGGTGTGTGCGGTCCCGACATCGATCCCGTCCTGCCGCAGATCGCGGGCTGGCTCCACCAGCTCCGGGAAAACGGAACGGCCGTTGAACGCTACAACCTGGCCCAGCAACCCCTCGCCTTTGTGCAGAACACGGAAGTCAAACGGCTCCTCGACACGGTCGGAACCGGTGCGCTTCCGGCCATTTTTGTGGATGGCATCCTGCGTGTCCAGGGCCGCTACCCGGATACCACGGAACAGGAATCCTGGGCCGGCGGCGACACATGAACACCCCGCTCCCCCATCCCCCGGCATCCCTAATTGCCTCCGGAGCCCCGCGCTTTTTGTTTTTCACCGGAAAAGGAGGCGTGGGAAAAACTTCCCTGGCCGGTTCCATCGCCCTGCGCCTGGCCGATGGGGGGAAACGGGTGTTGCTGATCAGCACCGATCCCGCCTCCAATCTGGATGAAGTGCTGGGGCTTTCCCTCAGCCGGACTGCCGTCCCTGTACCCGGAGCCACGGGGCTCTCCTCCCTCAACATCAACCCGGAAGAAGCCGCCCGGGCCTACCGGGAAAAAATCATCGACCCCATGCGCACCATCCTGCCCGAGGCAGCCTTGCGCAGCATGGAGGAACAGCTCTCCGGCGCCTGCACCATGGAAATTGCCGCCTTCGACGAATTCGTCTCCTTCCTGGGAGCCGAAATTCCGGCCTACGACCATGTGGTCTTCGACACAGCCCCCACCGGCCATACCCTGCGACTGATGAGCCTTTCCCGCGCCTGGACCGGCTTCCTCGACCAAAACACCAGCGGCACCTCCTGCCTGGGGCCTCTCGCCGGATTGGAAAAACAGCGCGAACTCTACCGCGCGTCCGTGGAGGCCCTGGCCGATCCCAAGCGGACACGGGTCATCCTGGTCACCCGGGCACAGAAGGCCACCCTGAAGGAAGCCCAACGCACCAGCCGCGAAATGACCGCCCTGGGAATCCTCAACCAAGCCCTGGTCATCAATGGGATCTTTTCGGCCACGGACCACCGGGATCCGATTGCCACCGGCCTTGAATCACGGGGACAACATGCCCTCGCGGAATTCCAGGGCTTCCTGCAAAGCCTTCCGGTATATGCCACCACGCTGCGCGCCTCCAATATGATCGGCCTGGAGGCGCTGCGCTCCCTGCCGGATCCCGATACCGGATACTCCTCTCCATCCTCTTGCGACACGGAATCCCCCGCCTGGCCGGACCTATCCGCACTGGTCGGCGACCTGCAAATCCAGGGCCATGGCGTCATCATGACCATGGGCAAGGGCGGTGTCGGAAAAACCACCCTGGCGGCGGCCATCGCCCTGGAACTGGCCCGCCGCGGCGAAAAAGTACATCTTTCAACTACGGACCCCGCCGCGCACATCGCGGATGCGGCGGGAGCCGGCCTGCCCGGGTTGACCGTCAACCGGATCGATCCGGCCGGTGAAACCTCAGCCTATGTCGCCGAAGTGATGGCCTCGCAGGGTATGGCCCTCCCCCCCGAAAGCCGGGCGCTGCTGGAGGAAGATCTGCGTTCCCCCTGCACAGAAGAGATCGCCGTCTTCCGGGCCTTCGCCCGCGCCGTGGCGGGCGGCAAAGAACGGTTTGTCATCCTCGATACCGCCCCCACGGGCCACACCCTCCTGCTTCTTGACGCCACGGAAGCCTACCACCGGGAATTGGGCAGGCAGAGCCGCCAGGAAACCCCGGAAGAAGTGCGCGAGTTGCTGCCACGGCTGCGGGACCCCCGTTACACCCGCGTGGTCATTGTGGCGCTGCCCGAGGCCACCCCGGTGCATGAAGCCGCCGCTTTGCAAAGCGATCTGGTGCGGGCCGGGATCCATCCCTGGACATGGGTGGTCAACCAAAGCCTGGCCGCCGCCGGCGTGACCGATCCCCTGCTGCAATCCCGGGCCGCCAACGAACTCCCCTACCTGCGGGAAGTCGCGGATTTGAGCCCCCGCCCGCCCGTGCTGGTTGCCTATCAGGGTGAAGAACCCTCCGGTCCGGGAGCCTTGAAAGCACTCCTCCATCTCCCTTCACCCGTCAATGCTTAAAATATAATACCTAACACTTAAAACTTACCCCATGCCCACCTACCTCTACGAAACCATCCCGTCCGCCGCCCGGGAAATCCCGAAGCATTACGAAATCAAACAGAGCATGAATGACGAGGCCCTGACAAAGCATCCCGAGACCGGTGAACCCATCCGCCGGGTCATTCTCGGCGGCTACGGACTGATCCAAAAGGGCAAACAAAGCTCCTCCTCATCCGGCTGCGGTTGCAATAAGCCGGGATGCTGCTGAGGCCGTTCACACAAACAAGGATTACCATGAACCCCCCAAAACCCTACAACATCCTCTTTCTCTGTACCGGCAATTCCGCCCGCAGCATCCTCGGTGAATACCTGATGCGCCGCATCGGAGCCGGCCGTTTCAACGCCCACAGCGCCGGGGCCCGTCCCAGCGGAAAGGTCCACCCCCTTTCTCTGCGCGTACTCAGGGAAGTTTACAAAATCGACGCTGTCGACGCCCGGAGCAAATCATGGGATGAATTCAAGGAAGGCCCCCATTTTGATTTTGTCATCACGGTCTGTGACAGCGCCAGGGAATCCTGCCCGGTCTGGCCCGGACAACCCATCATCGCCCACTGGAGTTCACCGGATCCGGCGGCCTTCGAGGGGACCGACGAAGAAAAATACAAATTCTTCATAAGTGTTGCCCTGCAAATCCAGCGGCGGATCGAGCTATTCTGCAGCCTGCCACTTGAAAAAATCGACAAGCTCCGGATGACCGAATTGACGCGGGATATCGGCAACCGGGAAAACCTCGATACCAAAGTACCCTCGGCCTGATCTGGCGCATGAACCTAAAACCATCCATCCTCATCCTTTGTACGGGGAATTCCTGCCGCAGCCACCTGGCCGAGGGCGTCCTCCGGCACAAGGCCGGCGAATTCCTGGACATCCACAGCGCCGGATCGAAACCCGCCGGCTATGTCCATCCCATGGCCATCAGGGTCATGGCGGAAATCGGAATCGACATCTCCGGCCACACGTCCAAGCACATGAACGATTTCCTCGGCCGGGACATCCACACCGTCATTACGGTCTGCGGGAACGCCGACCAGGTTTGCCCCATCTATCCCGGCCAGGTGAAACGATATCACTGGGGCTTCGACGATCCCGCCCATGCCACCGGCACGGAAGATGAAATTCTCGGGGAATTCCGCCGGGTCAGGGACGAAATCAGGGTTGTGTTCGAAGTCTATGCCGCGGGCTGGGAGGCGGGACGCTCAGCCTGACTGCCCGCCCATGTTCGCGTCATGGCGGATGTCCTGGGCGGTGTAGAGATAAACCACATCCTGGGCCAGGTTCTTCGAGTAATCCCCCACCCGCTCCAGGCTGCGGGAAATGAAGAGCAGGTGCAGGCAGGCGGCAATCTGGGAAGGATCGGCCATCATGGCTTCGTGCAGGGCCTCTTCGTGGACCTTGTTGAGCCGGTCCACTTCCTTGTCGCGGGCCACCAGGGTCCGCGCGGCCTCCGGGTCCACCTCGACGAAAGCAATGATGCTTTCGCGCATCATGGCCAGCGCAAGGCCGGCCATCTTCGCAATTTCCAGATTCACCGGGGCCTCGGGCATGTTGCTGAGCTGGCGGGCACGGCGGGCGATGGAGACCGCCTGGTCGGCGATACTCTCAATGCATTCGGACATTTTCGAAGACATGATGGCCAGACGGCACGCCGTCGCCATGGGTCCGTGGGTCGACACATAGGTGACCACCAGTTCGTCGATTTCCATTTCCAGCCGGTCGATGACCGCATCCTCGGATTCAACCAGGTTGGCCTTGCTCTCGTCCCGGTTGAGGAAAGCCTGGAGTGCCATATTCAGGTTGCGGTCCGTCAGGCTGGCCATCATCAGGAGATGATCCTTGAGCCTCAGGAGAGGCCCCCGGAATATGCCGCGGGTGTGTTCCAAACGGTCCGAATCCATGGTGGTGATTCCAGTCCCCCTGGGGGATGCCCCGCCGGTCATCCGAACCGCCCGGTGATGTAGTCTTCCGTCTGCTGCTTGGAGGGATTGGTAAAGATTTTTTCCGTCAGGTCGAACTCGATCAGCTTCCCAAGGTAGAAAAAGGCGGTGACATCCGAGCAGCGGCCCGCCTGCTGCATGTTGTGGGTGACAATGACGATGGTGTATTGCTTTTTGAGTTCCGCGATGAGGTCTTCCACCTTGGCCGTGGCGATGGGATCCAGCGCGGAGCAGGGTTCGTCCATGAGGATGATCTCGGGCTCCACTGCAATGGCGCGGGCAATGCAGAGCCGCTGCATCTGGCCTCCGGACAACCCGAGGGCGCTGTCGTCCAGCCGGTCCTTGACTTCATCCCATAGCGCCGATCCCCGCAGCGAGCGCTCCACCACCTCGTCCAATACCTTGCGGTTCTTGATTCCCTGGAGGCGGAGACCGTAAACAATATTCTCGTAGATGGATTTGGGGAACGGGTTGGATTTCTGGAACACCATGCCCACCCGCTTGCGCAGCTCGATCACATCCACCCCGGGCGAATTGATGTCGACCCCGGAAATATGGATGGTCCCCTTGGTGATGCTGGTTCCCTCGATCAAATCGTTCATCCGGTTGAAGCACCTCAACAGGGTGGATTTTCCGCAGCCCGAAGGACCGATGAAGGCCGTCACCTTGCCCTTGGGAATGGCCAGGCTGACGTCGAACAATGCCGGCTTCGACCCATAGGCAAACTCAAGGTTGTCCACGGCAATCGAAGTCCCCAGTCCGGGGGTTTCGGATTCTTCCGGGGTCATGGCGCCGTGGCTGACACGGCTGCGGCTCTGGTCCTGGGATTCGCTCATAGTCTTCATGGGGTTGTTCGGGGATCGGGGTCGGGGAAAATCACCATTTGTATCTGCCCCGCACCTTGATGCGCAATAGGATCGAGGCCAGGGCGATGATCATCACGAGGAAGAGAAAGACAAAAGCCGCGGCATACTGGACCTTGGCGGTGTATTCGTTCTGGGGAACACGGGCACTGACCACAAAAATGTGATACGGCAGAGCCATGACGCCGTTGAAGAAAAAATCGGTCGCCTTCTGGACCTGCCAGGGCAATTCATCACGCACCACGAAAGCCGCGGTGAACATGATCGGGGCCGTCTCCCCCGCCACCCGGGCGATGCCCAGCACGGAGGATGTCAGTATCCCGGGAAGCGCATAGGGCAATACATTCTGCCGGATGGTCTGCCATTTCGTCGCCCCGAGGGCCAGTGAGCCCTCCCGGAACCCCTTGGGGACAGCGCGGAGGGATTCCTCCGAGGCGGTGATGATGATCGGCAGCACCATAAAAGCCAGGGTGAACCAGCCCGCCATGAGGGATACGTTCCAACCGAACAAGATGACAAAAAAAGCATAGCCGAACATGCCGAAGACAATCGACGGCACCCCCGCCAGATTCATGATGGAAAGCCGGATGATCTGGATCGCCCGGCCATGATTGCTGTATTCACTCAGATAAATCGCGCTCATGACCCCCAGGACCATGGCGATGGTCATCGAGCCGGTGACCAGGAGGACCGTCCCCACGATGCAGGGAAAAATCCCGCCGGCTGCGTAAACATAGGTCTGGTGTTCGGTCACCTCCGCCTCGCCGTTTTTCTCCACGTAGGCGCGGTAGGCGCGGTCTCCCAGGTCCAGGGTCTCACCCGCCCGGGTTTTGATGATGTGGAGGGTTTCCGGCCACTCCGTCAAAAAGGACACATTGACGAAGGGAAATTGGGTCCGGAGCACCTCCCGCCCCCCTTTCCAGGCAATATCGACAAAAATATAGGTGGCCGCCGCCAGGACAATGTAGGTGGCGATGCGCAAAGCCCAGCGGAAGACCGCTTCCCGCACCTTGGCAGGTGTGAGGCGGGAGGCGAAAATGTGGTTGGCCGTACCGTTGCTCATGGATGGAATCCCTTATCCGATGTTGATCCTGTATTTGTGGACAATTCTCTGGGCCACATAGTTGATCACCATGGAAATCAGAAAGAGCATGATCGCGAGCATGAAGAGGGCCCGGTATTGCAGGCTCCCCTTGACCACCTCGGGAATCTCCTGCGCGATCAATCCGGTCATGGTATGAACCGGCATAAAGATCGTGCCCAGCCCCTGCGTGAAGTCGGGGATTTCGATCCGCCCCCCCGCACACATCAGAACCACCATGGTTTCACCGATGACACGCCCGAAGCCCAGCAGCACCGCGGAGACGATTCCGGATAGCGCCGCCGGGACGATGATCCGGAAGATGGTTTGCAGCCGGTTGGCCCCCAGGGCAAATGAGGCCTCCTTGAAGGCCCGCGGGACATTGTTGATCGCATCCTCCGATAGGGTGAAAATGGTCGGCACCGCCATCAACCCCAGCAACAGTCCCGCGGTCGCGATGTTCAACCGTTCGGAGATGGGGAAAAAGGGCACCCAGGACACCAGGGGCTGGACCACCGCATGGAAGGCGTGCAAGACCCCATGCGACCATGCGGGCCAGCTTTGCACCATCTCATCCGTGACCGGCGCACCCTGGGTAAACCAACGGATGCCCTCGCCCAGCACCGCAATCCCAAAAAAGCCCAGAACAACCGAGGGAATCGCCGAGATGAACTCGATGTAGGGCTTGATGATCCCGGCCTCGGTGGACGAGGCCATTTGGTTGACGTAGATGGCGCCGCCCACGCCGAGCGGCACGGACACCACGAGCGCCACCAGGCTGATGGAGAGGGAACCGATGAAAAGGGGTACAAAGCCGTACCAATCCTGCCAGAAACTTTGGGTCACCCATTTGGTGCCGAAAATGAAGCGGGTCAAATTCTCCGATGCCTTGTAGGGCTTTGCGGGATCCCAGGCCCGGAGCCTTGCTTCAACCTCCGGGAACCCCCCGATGTATTTGTCCAGAGTGGTGCGGAATTTCACCAGGTCCGCATCGATCGCAGGGACCCCGGTGGCGGGAATGTCCTTTTCAATCTCCCGCAAGCGCGAGGCAAACTGGCGGTTCACTTCCTGGTAGCGCGGGTAAAAGGCGGTGATCGCGGCGACCTCCGACTTCAGATCCACTTCCTCGATGACCACGGCTTCTGCCTCTTTGATTTTCCCGGCATCCAGGTAGCCCTGTTTCTCATTCCGGGCATTCCGGGCATTGGTCCAGCGCTCCTTGATGTCCGCCGCGTTGCGGGTCATCTCGCCCAACAAATCATCCAGGGGGATGACCGCCTCGTCAAAACTCTTGTTCAGTGCATCGAGGGGCAGGAGGGCTCCGGCCCGTGAATCCTCGGAACCTCCCGCCGTGACAAGAAGCGCCGATTTGTCCTGCCGGATTTTTTGCAGATAACGCAACATCGCCCCATGGGCCGCATGCTGGTCGCGGATGATGTCGACGTATTCCAGCCCGGCCTGGCGGTATACCCTGAGGTTCTGCGCATGCTGCGGGAAAAAGCCGATCCCTTCCTTGAAAAGCGAAAAAGTGATCAGTGCGAGGATAAGGATGGCGATCCAGGCATTGCCCGTAAAAACCATGCGGATCAGGCCGTCCGTATCCTGCCCGAGGATGCGGAATTTGTTTTTGCTGAGAATGGCGTCCTTCATCGGACGCTGGTCGAGGCGTTTGATCTCAGTGGTTGGATTCATGGACGACGGGCAAATATTTTGACACAGGGTGGACTGAATAGAAAGCCCGCTGTAGACAATTTCCTGCAGCGGGCTCTCGGTTTCAAACCACCAAGGAGAATAAGCAGTGGTCTATTTTGCGGGAACGAAGCCCACCTGCTCAACAATCTTTTCCCCCTCAGGACTGAAGAGGAAATCGAGGAATGCGGCGGCCTTGCCCGTGGGGGCGCCATTTGTATAGAAGAAGTTCGGGCGCGCATAGGGGTAGGCCTTGCTCTGCACGCTTGCCTTGGTCGGCGATACCAGCGAACCGCCCATATCGATCATAACGACCTTGATGCCGGGGGCCTTGGTGTAGGCCATACCGACGTAGCCAATGCCGCTCTTGTTCTTGCCGACCTCGGCCGCAATCTGCTCGTTGCCCGCCATCTTCTGCGAGGATTTGGCATAGTCCCGCTTGTTCATGGCCAGGTCCTTGAAGTCCTGGTAGGTGCCGGAGGCCGTATTGCGGGTGTAGATGGAGATCGCACCAGCCGGGGCGCCCACAGCGCTCCAATCGGTCACATCACCGGCGAAGATTTGCTCCACCTGGCGCTTGGTGAGCGATTTCAGGGGATTCCCGGTGTTCACGATGACGGCCATCCCGTCAAACGTAACCACAGTGGGATGCATTTTGATTCCCTTGGCCGCAGCCGCCGAAACTTCGGTCGATTTGGCACGGCGGCTGGACATCCCGATGTCGCAGGTGCTGTCGGTGACAGCCGCGATACCGGTGGTCGAACCTTCGGCGGCGATTTCAAAGGTCGTGCCGGGGTTCTTGGCTTTGTAGGCTTCGGCCAATTGCGGAACCAACTTGGCACCGAGGGTATCCGAACCTTTGATGACGATTTTATCCGCTTGGACCGACCCAAGGGTCAGGGCAAGGGTGAATAGGGACAGGATGCTTTTTTTCATATGATTTATTGGGGTAGGATTGCCCCCTTTGGACTGCCCGGCAAGCCGGGCAGTCTTCCAGAGGGAGATGGGTTTAGAATTTCCAGTTCAAATCAACTTGGACCAGATCCGAATCGCCCGCGTCGTTGAACGTGTCATTGAACGCCGGGCTGATGTTGTTCGAATGCATCCAGGTGACCGTGCCCGAAATGTTGTCGGTGAATGAGTAGTTCCCGGCGAGCACCGGGCCGGCCTGGTTCAGCTCATTTTTGGCGAAATCCGAATCCGACAGGTTGGTGGTGTAGGACCCGGCCTGGAGGTAGCGGTATTCCGCGGACAGTTTCCAAGCGCCCTTGCCTTTGCCCTTCGAAAGCTCATAACCCACGTTGAAGAACATCGGTATATTGTCCGCTGATTGGTTGGTGGGTTGTTCAATGAGGCCATCCCCCTTGAAGTTTACCCCCCAGGTTCCAAAGGCCTTGTGCTTAAGTCCCCAGGCATTGAAGTAAACCTGGGCCGGAATTTGTACAACAGTGAAATTTCCCAGGAAGGGATCCGCATTTTCGTTGTCGGGCCCTCCGCCGTTTTCCTGCGTGGCCGCCGAGATTTTCCCGCCGGTTTCCAGCATGAACATGGGGGCAATGGAGAATCCCGTCTTGGTCGCCCACTCGTAGTTGACTTCCGTTTGGGCCACAAACAGGGCGGAGTCGGTATTGCCCACGAGGGTGTTGTTTTCGTTGGCTTCGGAAATGACATACTGGCCACCGCGCAGGGTGAAGGTCAGTCCGCTCACGCCGACGTCATTCCACGCGATCTGCTCGGAGAAGCCTTCGGGATTGATGTCACTGTCCCAGAACGCATTGCTGATCAGGAAGGGATGGAGGTGTTTGCCCATGCGGAGGTCGAAGTAATCCGCCGGGGAGAACCCGAACAATTCAGGATTGTTGATCTCGTATTCCAGGTAAACCAGGCCGACATTGACCCCGTCGCCGGTTTTGTCGAAATAGCCCCCGAAGTTGGCATTGGTCGAGTCGGACGCATTGGACGTTTCCAGACGGATGCCGCTCTTCCAGTTTTCCGAGAACTTGTAGTCAGCCCCCAGACGCAACCGGTAACGATAGCGGCTGCGGTCCTGGTCCCGCGAGGGGTTGCCGATTCCGCTGACGTTCTGGCGTTGTTTGTTTTCCCACTGGTAGCGAAGCCGGGCATCGCCATAGAGTTTCACGCCCTTGACGGCGCTGGAACCCCAGCTGAGCATTCCACCGGCGGTGGAGCTGTTGTCCTCCAACATGCCCGCGCGGATTTCTTCGCCTTCCTGCGAGGAAAGAACCCCTTTTTTGATCAAAGCTTCTACGAGGGGACCGCTGTCCCCCTGCGCCTGGATCGCAAGCGATCCAAGGGTGGTTATGGCGAACATCACCGCCCATTTTTTGAACTGCTGATTCATTTTTGCCTCCTTGAGTTTTTGTAGCCGGAGGGCTTTTCACTCTGAAAAGCACCTTCGAATGCAAGGAGGCTGCTTTCGCCATGTGACAAACAGGTGACGCTGCGGTCACTTTGTCGAGACTCCCAAAAAAGGAGGGATCCCGCCCTGGAAACAAGCCCCTGCATGGGGGGGGGCGGTGTGCGATGGCGAAATGTCGCAGGTACAAAAAAAAGCGGCTCCGAAGAGCCGCTTTACTGAATCTTGAATGACCCGGAAAAACCGGGCCTTCCAAGAGTGATCAGGTGAGGGTCGAGGTAACTTTGCTGAAGAGGTTCTTCAGCTGTCCGCCGAGGACGGTCAACACCGCGATCACAACAATGGCGACGAGCGCGAGGATCAACCCGTATTCAACAAGGGTCTGGCCCTTCCTGGATTTGAGTTGAACGAAGCGGCTGACGGCCTTGGTGTAGAGTTCGGTTAGCATGGTGGTTTCCTTTCGTTGGTTTGTGGTTACTGGGTCACTGTCTGTATCTGACCAGTAAAGCGTGAAAAAAAGTTGTTGATGTTTTGTCCCACCAAGCCCAAGAGAACCACCACAGCCAACGCGACGAAAGCCAGAATCAACGCGTATTCAACCAGGGTCTGTCCTTTTGAGGCATGGTAGATTATCCTCATCACATAACAATTATAGCCTTTGCCATGCCAATTTACCGCAGTACACGCAATCTGCTTATTATCAGCTACTTACACAATGCATCATTATTGCATATTCCCAAAAATCGTCCAACCTGGGTAATTATTGCCTGATTTAGGGTAACTTTTGCCGATTTTTAGAAATCTTGCCCTGGCCAAACAAATCATCCCATTGGATCACGCACCCCGCCATATTGGGTCGTCGCAATTCCACTTCATACGGCAGCGCGGGATCCCAGTGCAAGGCGACAATTCCCGAAGATGGATCGAGTTGCCCCTCGTCCGAATGCCGGATGTTGCCATAGACGCTGGCCGGACTGGGGCTTCGATCGAAAATACGGCGCGGAAGCGTGGCGGAATAGCCCGACCAACCGGGAATCTTCCATAACGCGGGAAAATTGTGGCTCATGAGAAAAATCCACGGGACCCCGGGATGGGCCGGGGCACAGTCCGGATACAAATCCGGCAGAGACAACACCACCTGCTGGCCGGGTTCCAAACGGGAACGTATTTCCCCCGCCACCCGTGCGGCATGCCCCTCAAAATACATCCGTCGGCTGAGGGCATGCTCGTTGAAGCTCGGAGGGCCGACCAAAACCAGCGGCGATATGAAAACCAGGAAGGACGCAAAGGAAAGCAACCGGACCCACTTCGTGGAAACTGCACTACCGCGGGCTGCAAACAGGTGCAGGACAAAAACGAGGAGGAACACTTCCTTGTGGGGCCAGCGCAGGGAACCGAAGATGGGAATATGCGCGATGCAGCGGCCGAGCCAGTCCGGCCGGGTCACCAGCAGCATGGCTCCCAGGATTCCGGCCAACAAAAAGCCATCCCAGGCGCACCAGTCTTTGCGGTGCCGGATCCAGGCGACGGCAAACAATCCCGATCCGGCGAAAGACACCAGGGCGTAGGCATGGGCCGCCTGCCCGAATAATTCATAGGTGCCAAACAGCATGCTGCCGCTGGAAAAAAAGACCGACCCCAGTGCCACTTCCCACGGCAGACGGCCTTCCCCGGCCAATTCCAGCGGAATCGCCCCGGACCGGACGGATTCCCCCAGGGCCCACAAGGGCGTCCAGACGAACGGGAGACCCACCAAACCGCCAAGCGCCAACCCGCCCAGGTTCCGCAACAGGGTCCGCCCGTCGCGTTCATGCCAGGACAGCCAGCAGGCCAGCAACCCCACCGAGACCATCGAGTAAAGGAAACAGCTGACATACCCCCCCACCAGTCCGTGCAGCACAGACAACGCAAGGATCACCACCGCACGCAGGGCCCGCCGCTCCAAGACGGCGGCCACCAGCCAGGGAAGCGCTGAAAGGTTCGCCAGGTACCAGAATCCAGAGGACCCCAACAACAGCGCATACATGCTGAAGGCGTAACTCCAACCCA
>Ga0209066_10000728_pt1 | contig 46995 bp, 75 predicted proteins | sample All_14_2_FD_187198 | JGI IMG/M metagenome (GOLD analysis project Ga0209066, IMG submission 187198) | Freshwater microbial communities in response to fracking from Pennsylvania, USA - Allegheny Zone_MetaG_DW_15 (SPAdes) (version 2) ... | reverse complement strand
ACTCCACTGTTGGCGCTGCCGTGTATGCGGACCCTGTAACGGGCGCGCCTACTCTTGCTGCCGATAATGGCGCTGTCACACCAGTTCCTAATATTGCTACCGGCTTCATCGCTGCCGAGGCTAAGACCGCCGGCGAGCTGGTCAAAATCACCAAAGCGTCTATCTAAGGAGCGCGCAAATGTCTGAGAAACTGAACTTTCACGCGCTCGCCAATGACGCGGGTATCGTGTATCAAACTGGTTTTCAGCCGCGAGAGCTGGATAACATGGCTCGCGCCACCGTTGCCAACGACGCCGACCTGATCACCGCACCGAACGCCGGCATCCTGGCCATGTTCACCACCTACGTTGACCCGCGCGTCATCGAGATCGCTGTAGAGCCGATGAAGGCCGCGCAGATTTTCGGCGAGACCAAGAAGGGCACCTGGGTTGACGATAACTTGCAATTCCCGATTGCAGAATCGACTGGTGAAGTTTCCAGCTATGACGACTTCGGCACCAACGGTATGTCCGGTGCGAACGTCAACTGGGAAAACCGCCAGCCTTACCACTACCAGACCATCGTCGAAGTCGGCGAGCGTGAGGTAGAGCGTGCCGGTGCCGCCAAACTGGATTGGGTAGCCCGCAAGCAGATCGCTGCCGCTCTGGTGCTGAACAAGTTTCAGAACAAGAGCTACTTCAACGGCGTTTCCGGTCTGGCCAACTATGGCCTGCTGAACGACCCGTCGCTGTCGGCTTCGCAGCCTGGTGCTGACTGGGATCTGCTGACCGCTGATCAGGTGTTTGCTTCGGTTCAGGGCGCGCTGTACGGTCGCCTTATCGGCCAGACCAAGGGCTTGGTTGACCGTGACGCACGCATGGTTCTTCTGCTGTCCCCGGCTAACGAAGTGAACCTGCTGAAGACCAACCAGTACAACGTGAACGTGGTTGATCAGCTCAAGAAGAACTTCCCGAACATGCGCATTGAGACTGCGCCGGAAATGTCCACCGCAGCCGGTGAGCTGGTGTACCTCATTGTCGAGGAGTACGAAGGCGTCCGCACCATCGAGCCGACCTTCACCGAAAAGATGCGCGTGCATCCGATGGTTCTGGGTCTGTCGAGCTGGCAGCAGAAGCGCAGCCAGGGCACCGTCGGCGCGATTATCTATCGCCCGCTGATGGTCGCCAGCCTGATCCTGACCTAAACTATTAGCGGGGCTTCGGCCCCGCCTTTACTACTGGAGAATTTATGAGCACTGTGACAATCGGCTGCAAACTCCCGAACGGCGTTCTTATGTCCGCACAGGTGGGCGGAAAGGAAGTCGAGTACCGAATCAACGGCTGGAACCAGAATCTGATCCAAGGCACTGGCCACGGCATCACCCACGACGTGCCAAAAGACCTGTGGGACGCCTGGCGCGAGAAGTTCAAGGACTCCAAGCTGGTCAAGGGCGGCTTTGTGTTTGCCCATGCTCAGGAGCGCTCGGTTAAGGCCGAGGCGAACGAGAAGAAAGGCAACAAGTCCGGCACCGAGCAACTGCCGCAACTGACCGGCGACGCCAAAGAGGGCGGTCTGGGTAAGGTGGAAAAATAATGGAAAACCAACATCGCAAGATCAAGGGTTATCGTGAGCTGAGTCAGGAAGAAATTGACCTGATGAACCGCATCAAGGCCAAGGGTGCTGAGCTGTTGGAGCTGCAAGCCGAACTGGCCGACCTGCTCAAGCTGCAAGAGGTCGCCAAGATCAACGCCATGGATCAAGCTTCGACCAGTGAAGTCGAGGCCGAAGCCAAGGCCGAGTTCAACCGCTTCCACGCCGCTGAGCCTTTCCGCTGGTCGGCCATCGGAAAGACCGACATCCAGACTGGCATCATGGCGCTGGTGCGTGCCGTAGCCCAGCCATCTGAGTGCTAAGTAACCCAGCGCCACATGCATGAAAGCCGCCTTTGTGCGGCTTTTTTGTTATGCTGAAACGCACCACCCACTAGGGCAGAATGACCATGGCCGTTGTAGTTTTTGATATTGCAGAGTTCCGCGCACTGTACCCGACCATCGTGGCGACTGACGCACAGCTTCGGATGTTCTTCAGCATTGCCGAGGGCTTCCTCGACAACACGGATTGCAGCATCGTGAAGGACGTGGAGGCGCGCAAGACCATGCTTTATTTGTTGGTGGCGCACCTGGCGACGCTGAATCAGCAGACTGAAAGCGGCAACGCTGTCGTGGGCCGGGTGGCTAGCGCCACTGAAGGCTCCGTGTCGATCTCGCTGGATTACGGTACTCTCGGGAATAACGAACGCTGGTACTTGCAGACGCCCTACGGCGCGACGTACTGGCAAATCAGTAAGAAATACCGCTCCTTCCTGTACCGCCTCGGCAAGTCGCCCATGCCGGTGCGTAGGACGTATGTGCAATGAGCCTGGCCGACAAGCTGCAAAAGATCGCCGCCCAGCGTGCGGTTAAGGCGCGTGTCGGGATTCTTGAGGATAAGACGTATCCGGATGGCGCAGGCGTTGCAGAAGTCGGCTATATGAACGAATACGGCACCGAAACGATCCCGCCGCGCCCGTTCTTCCGTAAAGCAGTGGCTGACAACCGCGACAAGCTGCCGGCCATGATGGCGGCGCTTCTGAAACAGCATGAACCCGAAACGGCGATGCGGCTGGTGTGTGAGCACATGGCCGATGAATTGAAGATGTCCGTCATGACCTGGGAAGAGCCGCCGAACGCGCCGAGCACCATACGCCAGAAGGGTTGGGATGCTCCCCTACGCGGCCCCGACCGCCTCCTCCGCAACTCCTTTTCGTATGAGATAAACCCAGATGATTAACGTCCGCGCAATGGCCAACGGCATGACCAGCCTGGTTAACCCGAACCTGGCAGCCGTGCTGAGGGTGAACGAAGGCTCAACGGTTGACTCCGAGGGCAACCAAGTGCCGAACTTTGTCGAGCATCCGATTCAGATTCAGGCGCAGTCGCTGGGGTCTGAGGAAAAAGACCACTTGAACCTTGTTGACCGACAAGGCGAGTACATCACTGTGTACGCATACGGCAGCATCACGGCCATTCAGCGCTGGCTGGAGCGTGGCGCGTCTGAGCTGGTGTTTACGCCCTACGGCGAGTCGCTGCCCGTCCGCTGGTCGGTTGACAAAGTGCTGGAATCGTACAGAGCGTGGGTGAGGCTGTTGCTTGTGAGGATTACATAATGGCGACTTCTAGTGACGATCACTACGAAATAATCACGGAACTGCGGCAGTTCATCCTGGCGACTCTGCCGGATGCTACGCCCGCGCAAGTTATCCGCGACACGCAGAACTATGCCGCGCTGCCGTATAACGCGATAACTATCGCCATGTTGTTCGATTCTGAGCTGGACTATTCTTCGACGTATTACGACGCAGACGCAGAACTTGCCGCCGTGCATAACTCAGTCGAGGCGCGAGTGCAATTCTCGTTCTACGGCAAAGAGGCGCCCAGGCGAAGCAGGATCATTGCCCAGGTGTGGCGAAACTCTTATGCATACGACCGCCTGACTAAGTGCAAGCCGCTCTATGTCCAGTCTCGGCAGCGCCTGCCGTATATCAACGACTCCAATCAGTACGAAGATCGCTATATCTTAGACCTTGCTTTACAATACAATCCCGTGGTAACTCACGCGCAAGACTTTGCGGACAGCGCAGAGATTGCAATCATTCCAGTAAATGAGGGTGGCTAAATGGCCTTTTCCAGTATCCCCGCTGATCGTATTGTCAGCGTAGTACCAAGCGCAATTGGAACGGGCGGCACCGCGCTGTCTATGTCCACTCTGCTTATTTCCCCCGCTACTTCTCCGCGCATTATCGGTGTGCGAGAGTTCGGCAGCGCCGCAGAAGTCGGCCAGGTGTTCGGCCTGTTGTCTGACGAATATGCGTTCGCTGAGCGCTACTTCCTCGGCTACGAAGGCGCCACCAAGATTCCAGAGCGCCTGTGGATGGCCGGCGACAAATCCGCTGCCCTGCCTGCCGTCCTGCAATCGGCCAGCCTGCGCAGCGTGACGCTTGACGATATCAAGCAGACCGGCGCGCTAAGCCTGGTCATTGGCGGCACCAATTACAACCTGACCGTGAACCTGGCCAGCGCTACCAGTTTCAGCGATGCTGCCTCGATCATCACCACCGCTCTGACCACTGCGACCGCCCCGGCTTCGTGTGCATTCGTGGCGAGCGCCCAGGTGTTTGAGATCACCACCACCGCGACCGGCACCGCTGCGACCATCACTCTCGCCACTGGCGCGATGGCAGACGTGCTGCGACTGAGCGAGGCAGAAGGCGCGCAAGCCGAGAACGGCACCGCCGCCATGACCGTTGCCGAGGCGCGCAGCTACTACATCGGGTTCACCAGCAACTTCGCCGTCTTTGCTGATCTGGTCGAGCCGGACGCCGATACCAAGAAAGAGATTGCCGAGTGGACTACCCTGCGTCGTAGCCGGTTTATGTCTGTCGTGCAGGACACCACTGGCGGCGCTCTGGTAGCCAACAACCCGGCATCGTTCGGCGCCTGGCTGACCGAGACCGAGCAGGATGGCACGCTGCCGTACTTCGGCAGCATCGACAAGATCGCGGCGCTGTGCGGTGGTATTGTTGCGATTGACTTCAAGCGCCAGAATGGCCGGCGCAACATCATGTTCATGCGTCAGGCTGGCCTGTCTGCTGACGTGACCAGCGAAGCCGATTACACCGCGCTGATCAGCAACGGATACACGTTCTATGCTGCGTTTGCCACTGCTAACGACCGCTTCCAGTTCCAGACTAACGGCGCTGTGGCCGGTAAGTTCCGCTGGGCGGACAACTACATCAATCAGATTTACCTGAACAGCCAGCTACAACTGGCCCTGATGAACATGCTGATCAGCTACGGTTCGATCCCATACAACGACGTCGGCAAGGCATACCACCGCGCCGCCGTTATGGACCCGATCAACGAAATGATCAACTTCGGCGGCATTCGCCCGCTGGTTGACCCGGCAGCGCTCAGCCAACAACAGAAGTCCATCATCAACAGCCAGGCGGGCCGCGATGTTGTGCCTGATCTGCTGGCGAAGGGTTATGTGATTGACATCAAGACAGCTGACGCGCAGGTTAGAGGAAATCGCGGCTCCATGCCATTCACCCTTTTTTATACTGATGGGGGTAGTGTCCAGTCGGTCAACCTCGCATCCGTCAACGTACAATAAGGAGCCACTGACATGACCATGGGCATCAACCCCCGCACCATTACCGCCGCGAACAGCGTCGTGCTGTTCTCGACTGAGAACTACTTTTCCAGCCCGATCCAACTCCAAGGCTTTCAGGCCGATAACGCCTTCGGCTTCGGCGACGCCACCAACGGCGAAACCCGCATCGGTGTTGACGGCCTCCAGTCTGGCGGCTGGGTATCGCATGAAGTGGCCTTCACCGTGTTCCTCGAAGCCAACAGCGCCAGCCGCATCCAGATGGAGCAGTTCCGAGCCTACTGCAACGCGCAGAAAGAGACCGAACGCGTCACGTTCGATATCACCATGCCGAGCACTGGCCAGCGCGTCAACGCTTCCGGCTTCATGGTAAGCCACAGCGGCGGCACCAGCGCGCAGAAGCTGCTGGCCGGCACTCAGTACGTGTTCAACCTGGTCATCAACGGTGAGGAATCCATCTGATGGCGATTCTGACTAAAGAGGTCACGATTGCCGAGGGTAGCGACGAGGGCAAGACCTTCGTCGTTTCCCAGATGCCTTTGCTTCGTGGCGACCGCTGGGCTAACCGTGCGGCGCTGGCGGTGATGAAGTCGGGCGTGGATGTTTCGGCGCTGAAGGGCTTGGATGGCGCGCGCTCTGGCGACTTCACCGGCATGTTGGATATAGCCGAGATCCTGAACGCGGTATTGAAGGCGCTGGGCGGCATCGAGGAACACGTGGCGCAAGAGCTGCTGGATGAACTGTTGACCGTTATCAAGCTGAAACTTCCTGACGGCGCGACCCGGCCCATCATCCCGCCAACCGAGCACGCAGCCGGCGATATCACGAGCATTGCAACCCTGTGGAAACTGCGCATCGAGGCGATCAAGGTTAACCTCGATTTTTTGAAGGCAGGCGTTACCCGGTAATCGAAAGTGACGGGGTGCAGATGCCGCTGAATCAAGCGGCGTTTGCTCGCTGCGTGAACCTGTCGAGCGAAGCGTACTATTGCATGCATCACAAACTTGCAACGTACGCCGAGCTAGACGCACAGCTAACGCTAGAAGACGCATTCAATCTAATCGAGTTGCACCACGTATCAACCCACAATGATGGGCTTCTGGAGTCTTTAAAGAATGAGTTCGCATCTAGTCGATAAGCTGGTCATGGAGCTTGAGCTTGAGCTAGGCAAGTTCCGTGAGCAGACGAAAGAGGCCGAGCGCGAATCAGGCAAAGTCCAGAAGTCCATGGAGCGGACTGGCAAGGAATCGAAGCAGACATCTAGTTCATTGGTGTCTGCCGCTTCCGGCATTCGCGCGCTGTTCGCAGCCGTGGGTAGCAGCGTGGTTCTTGAGCGTCTGGCCACCAACATCGCCAAGGTCAACGATCAGCTGTATTTCATGCAGCAACGCCTTGGCCAGTCTGCCCGCAGCATTACCCTCATGAGCAACGCGGCTGCTGCACTCGGCGGCGATGCCGCTGCTATGCAGAACACGATGAAGGGGCTGAATCAGTCCATTCAGCAACTGGTGATCATGGGCGACGCATCCGCGCTCCCGTTCTTCAACGCGCTGGGTGTAGGCGTTACCGATGCTCACGGCAAGGTGCGCGACATGAACGCCATCATGCTGGACATGGCCGAATCGTTTAGCCGCATGGATCGGCGCCAGGGCTATGCGCTGGCATCCGCCATGGGCATTGATGACGACACTGCGAATGCTCTGATGCAAGGCCGCGAAGCCATGCAGGCCATGATCGACGCGCAGGCCACGCTGAGCACCAGCACCGAACAGGAGCTGGCCGCAAGTCGTGAGCTGCGTCGTCAGCAGGCGCTGCTTGGCGCTTACTGGCAAAGCATGAAAACCATCCTGGGTAACGCGATTGTCCCGCTGCTACTCAAGGTTACGCAGGGTGCGCAGCGGCTCGTTGACTACCTGATGCGCAACGAACGTGCCGTTAAGCGCGTGTTTGAGGGGATCGCATATGCCGCCGGTGCGCTGTTGGTGGTGGCGTTTGGTAAGGCTACGCTGGCGGCACTAGCGCTGCTGGCGCCTTTCGCCACACTGATTGCTGCCGTTGCTCTGTTGTCTGCCGGCTTCCTGTTGCTATATGACGACTACAAGACGTGGGCCGAGGGCGGCAAGTCGCTGTTCGACTGGGAGGCGTTCCAGGCGTACATAGACGGCACGGAACTGTCTGTGGACAACCTGGCCAACGGGTTCGCTCGTCTGCTAACCGGCTACAACAACTGGGAGGAAGCGCTAGGCGCATTCCGCAAGTGGCTGGAGCTGAAAGGCTTTATTGATGACGGCAAGCTGTCCATCGATTCGCTGGCTGAAGGCTTCCGCAATCTTGGCCGCGACATGCTGGAATCCATGCCGGTATTGCAGGCCATTATTAGCGCCATGAGCAAGATTGCATCGGGCGATATCAGCGGCGCGCTGAGTGATCTTGCCGGAATCCCCAAGGCTGCATTCAAGAACGCTGCCGGCCTACTTGGCGGCGCCGTGGAGCATGTAGCTGGCGCAGTTGATACAGCCGTTGGGCAAGACCCGTCGAAGGGCGGTACGCTGTCGGGTATCGTGCGCGGCGTGCGTGATGCCGTGGGCGGGTTTTTCGGTGGCGACTCAGAAGGCACCGATATCGACGCCATGCTGGCCGCGCAGGACAAGAAGTACGGATGGCCCGAGGGACTGGCAAAAGCCGTATGGATGCAGGAAACGGGCGGGCGTAAAGAGTTCATCGACAACCCGGCCAAGTACCACTACGAGAAAAACGCCGAGGGTAAGCGCATCGCGCCGCATACCGGCAAAGTGTCCACTGCGTTCGGCCCGTTCGGCATTCTGGAGTCCACTGCGCGCGATCCGGGCTATGGCGTAACGCCGCTGCAAAACAAGTCGCTTGAAGAACAGATTCGGTTCGCGTTCGAGTACCTGTACGCGCTGGAGAAAGATGCTGGCAGCTTGGCTGGCGGGCTTGGCCGCTACGGCGAAGGCCAAGGGTACGCCCGCAAGATCGAAAACCGCCTTAACGCACCGGCAGCGGCGCGCAGTTTCTCCCGTGGCGCATCGGTCACTGGCGGCGCACCGCAAGCATCCGCAAGCGTGCGCAATGAAACCAAAGTGGATATCCATGAGCTGAATGTGCATACCACTGCTGCTACACTGCCGGCTATTACAACTGAGGCACTTGGGACAGCTATGGACAAGAGCGCAAACATGCTTAACCAGACGGCGAGCGGCTTATGATTCCGGGAATGCCCAACATCCCCGTCCTGCCCCCTGGGCCAGGCGGGATAGTTCAGGAAGGTCTAAACTCGCTGATCAGTTTCGGCGGTGCGTTTGCCATCGGCCTGATTTTTGGCGACCGCTGGGGCATATTCAACGAGTTCGGCATTCCCATCCTGCTGGCGGATAACGTCACCTCGGTGGAGTTCCAGAACACGGCCAATGTTGCCAATGCGCCTCTGGAGAAAGGCACGTTCGCCAGCTACAACAAAGTCCAAGAACCGTACACCGCCACCGTGCAGATGACAAAGGGCAGCGGCGGCACGCTTGAGCGCGGGGCGTTCATCGCTCAGCTTGAAGCGCTGTCCCGCTCTACCCTGCTGTTCAACGTGCTGACGCCTGAATACGTCCATCGCAACGCGGCTATTACTGGATTTGGCTATCGGCGCCTGCCGAATGAAGGCAACAGGATCATCGTGGCGAACATCGAGCTGAAAGAGGTTCGAGAGGTGCGGGTGCAATACGAGCAGGAAGACGTGGCCAACCCCGAAGACGCCAATACAACTGATGCCGGAGAAGTCGAGAGCGAGCCGGGCGAGTCCATTCTGAGCCAGGGCGCGCGTGCTGCGGGTGAAATCGCCACCGGTCTGCGTGATAAGGGTCTGGAATTCTTGGATCAGGTGCAGTCGGCTCTAGGCGATATTGAGGTGCAATTTTGATTGAAGTCATCCCGCTGCGCGCCGTGCCGAACCAGTCGCTAGTCGCGCGCCCTGGCGGCAGCGTGTACGCAATCGATATAGTGACCCGTCGCGGCAGGCTGTATATCACTGTTCGCGTCAATGGCGAGACCATCGTTCGCAATCGCGCCCTGCTGTCCTATGCACCCATCGAAGGCGACTTGATGATGGTAGACAACCAAGGTTACAGCGATCCCGACTGGCAGCAACTCGGGCAGCGCTTACTGCTGACATACTGGCCGCCTGCCGATGAATAAGAAGGTCATCCGCGCCACCATCACGCTCATTGGCGATACGTTCGACGAGAGCGGCACCAACGTACTGACCGCCGAGGGGTTGCGCGTCTCTACCGTTGTTCGGTTCGGCGGCGGCGCCATCATGCCAAGCGCCGAGGTCACGATTTACGGCCTGTCGCTCTCGACGATGCACAAGCTAATGCGCATCCGCTGGCAAGACCTGAACAGTATGCTGAACCGCATTCGTATCGAGGCCGGCGAGCAAGACCAGCCACTGCTGCATGTGTTCGAGGGCAACATTACGTTCGCGTATATCGACACCAGCAACGCGCCAGAGATTGCGCTTCGCATATCGAGCATGGCGGGGATTTTGGAGGCATACCGCCCCGCCACCCCGTTGGCATTGCCAGGCGACACACCAGTGGTGCAGGCCATCGCTGATATATGCGAGCGCATGGGCTACATATTTGAGAACAACGGCGTACCCGAGTCACTGACAATGCAGAATGTGACGATGGTTGACACCGACATGAACAAGATTCGCAAGCTGTGCGCGGCGTATCAGATTGACCTGTACGTCGAGCATGGGTTGATTGCCATTGCGCCCCAGGGCGCGCCGAGGGCGCTGCGCATTCCAGTCCTGACGCCCAAGACCGGCCTGTTAGGCTACCCGGTGCCGACCATCCAAGGCGTTGACGTGCGCTGCCTGTGGGACCCGATGATCAGGTTTGGCGGGATTATCCGCATTGCTGATTCGCTGATGGAGACCACTAACGGCGATTGGCGCGCGTTCGGCGTGACCACCACCCTAGAATCTGAGATTCCAGGCGGCGCGTGGTTCATGGATATTCAAGCAACTTTCAGAGGTGCAAACGATGCCGCCATCAGCAGAGCGTAGGCCGTTTACGCCGGAACAATCCGTGCCGGGGCCGATGCAGCAAGAAGCGATTATTGGCCGGCTGATTGGCCGCGTTTTCACGCATACCGTTGTCCGCGTGGTCGCTGTTGAGCCGGGTGTCACCGGCCCGGTGGGTTTTGTAGATGTGGTAGACCTGGTGCAGCAACTGGACGCCAACAACAACGGCATACCAAACGAAACGCTGTACAAGCTGCCATATTTCCGATTGCAAGGTGGCCATAACGCAATAATCATTGACCCAAAAGTCGGCGACCTGGGGTTGGCATCGTTTGCCATGCGCGACATAACCAGCGTGAAGAAAGACAAGGTGGAAGGCCCCCCGCCCTCGCGCCGTGAGTACGATGTTTCGGACGGCCTATATATCGGCGGCTTCCTGAATGGCGCCCCGGTTCAGTTCATCGAGTTCTTGGAGTCGGGCATCAACATAACTTCGACCGGCACCGTTACAGTCAATGGCACACTGTTGCAGGTTAACTGCCCGATCCGCGCTACTGGGGATATTACCGATAACGTGAGCACTCAGAACTTGAGTATGGCCGGCACACGCGCTGTGTATAATGGGCACAATCACGGCAGTGGCCCGACACCGAATCAGGAAATGTAATGGCTACGACACTGTTTCTTATGCCCACCACCTGGGACTTAACACTAGACGCAGACGGCAATATCGCGGTGGCCACTGATATTTATCAGCAGGCTCAGGACATATCGACAGCATGCCGGACTTTCACGGGTGATCTGTATTATGATACGGCGACCGGGATTCCTTACGACACCGAGATTCTAGGCGGAACCGGGTTTCCCCTGGCGCTGTACAAGATGTATTTAGAGGACGCCGCCAAATCAATCGGCGGCGTTGTTTCGGCGCAAGCTGCAATCAGAACAAATGACCGGCGCAACGTAATAGGCGCTATCATCTTCACGAACGAAGAAAACCAGACGGGCCAGATTAGTCTATGACAATCCCGAACATTCAGTTTACGGCACAGGGCATCGATGCGCCGACACGCGAAGCGGTGACGAATGGCCTGTGGGCGCTCATGCGTCAGGCGTTCGGGCCGAATATCACCGAGGACTCACGCACGCCGCAAGGCCAGCTAGTCACGTCGCTGACTGCCGTTATCACTGACCGGGATTCTCAGTTTATCGAGCTGGCAAACAACTTCGATCCGCGCTATTCGTTCGGCAAGTTTCAGGAGGCGCTTGGCGCGATCTATTTCCTGAGCCGTTCGCAAGCAACGCGCTCAGTTGTCACGCTTGCTTTCACGGGATTGGCTGGCAGCATCGTACCTGTTGGCGCTAAGGTTCAAGATGGCAACGGCAATATATGGGAAACTACGCAGATGGGCACCGTTGACGTGCCAACCGGAACCGTTACGGTTAGCGCGCGCGCTCAAGTCCCCGGCCCTATTCAGGCTGCCACCGGCACGATTAACAACCTGCTGGACACGCTGCCAGGCATCGACCGGGCAGAGAACCTAGTCCCGGCAGTGCCTGGCAGCAATGAAGAATCCCGCTCCGACTTCGAGCTGCGCCGCGCGGACTCGGTGGCTGCTAATAGCAGGCTGACAAACAGCGCGGTGTTCGGCGCAGTGTTTGATCTGACAGACGTTATTGACGTTCGCGTGATCGACAACCCCACCGACGAATCCATCACCGTAGGCGCCACAAACTACCCGATGATTCGCAACAGCTTGCTTGTGTCCGTGGTTGGCGGCGACGATTACGAAATCGCCGGCAAGATCATGGCTAAGGGCGGCACCGGCTGCGCGTTCGTCGGCAATACGGATGTTCTGTGGAAAGACACGGACAACTATGACGACGGCTTCCCGCCTGAATATAACGTCAAGCTCCTGCGCCCCGACATTATCCCGCTGTACTTCGATATTCGCGTTGCCGACTTCAACTCAGTATCTGGCCCGCAAATCACCGCCGCACGCCAGAGTATTGCCGACCAGCTAGCATCCGGGTCGCGCCGCGCGCGCATCGGCGGGACTGTAGTTGCGTCGTCGTTTGGCTGCGGCCTAGATTCGGCGCTTGGCGTTGTTGAAATCAAAGTTTCAACAGACGGCGCAACTTGGCTTAGCCTGATAGAATTTGGCATTGATCAGTTCCCGTCCACCGCTGCAAACTTGATAACGGTTAGCCAGTATGTCGCCGTTCCTTAAATCGACCATCATGTCTCAATACGCTAACAGCCCTGTGCTGTTGCGTTTGATCGAGGATATTGGCGACCGTCTTGATCCGTCTGCCGATATTGAACAGTTTTACAATATCGTCATGAACTTGCATACCGCTCAGGGCTTTGGCCTTGATATATGGGGCCGCATTGTCGGTATATCTCGGCGCGTATCCATCGCCGACCCGGAGGGCGAATATTTCGGGTTCGCTGATGGATTCTATCCGTTCAATCAGCGTCCTTTTTTCTCGCCAACTCAGAACGCATACGAGCTGCCGGATAATGTTTACCGTGGACTGATTTTTATCAAGGCAACCGTGAACATTATCAATGCCACCGCGCCAAATATTAACCGGTTGATGAAAGCTGCTTTTAACGGCAAGAAGTGCTATTTTCTGATTACCGGCCATATGAAGGCTCGATATGTATTTGAGTTTGCGCTGACTCCATTTGAGCGTTACCTAGTTTACAATACGGATATATTGCCGCTACCGTGCGGCGTTGAAATTGAAGTGCTAGACGCAATACCGCCAGAGACTTTCGGATTCACTGGCACTGGCTTCCAACCTTTCAACCAAGGGACATTCTATGCCGGACTATAAAGTTCTAACCATTCCGTTTGCACGGGATGCCGTGCCGGATATGATTAATGATATCCCTGATGATCCGAGCGTGCTTGAGCCGCAGCTTGCTTCGTTTAAACAGGGGTTCCCGTATATCACGACTATCCCGCTTGTTGCAGGCGGCATCCCTCCCGAGGGCCAGGATTTCAACGGCATCCTGCGCGACATTACCGAACATGTTGTCCACCAGAATAAGGGCGGCATGTATAAGTTCGAGGCTGACATTGTTGCCGCTGGCGGTTATCCGCTTGGAGCAGTCTTGTCCGCGAATGACGGCCTGTCGCTGTGGGTGTCGCTGCAAAACAACAACGTGCAGGACTTCAACACCGGCACGCCTACCCAGTGGGCGCGGATTGCGTTTAGTGGGCTGGATGCGCTGCTGAATGAGAAGCTGGACAAGGCGAGCAAGGCGACCCAAGCACAAGCTGAGGCAGGAACTGATAACACAAACTACTCCACGTCCCTGCGCGTTTTCCAGGCTATCCGTTCGCTGGCTGCAAATGCTACAGAGACGCTGCGCGGCGTGCTGCGGGTGGGAACGCAGGCTGAGGTGGACGCCGGCGCGCTGGATGATGTGGCGGTGTCGCCGAAGAAGTTGCGCCTCGGCTTTATCCTGGTGGGCGATGCTAGCGTAGGCGCAATACGCTTTCCCGATTGGCTTGGAAAGTTTCAGATCGCCTGGGGCGGTACGACAGGAGATAGCGGGCAGTCGGTGACTTTTGCCTTAGGATTCTCTGCACCCCCAAGGCTTGGAAACATGAATTCTTATAACGCCACCGTGCCGAGCATCGTATATGCAACCGGTACCTCCAGTATTACGGCGTCCGGCTTTGTTAGCGTTTCTGGTGGTGTTTCGTCGTCATATATCGCCGTTGGCTTCGGAGTCTAATCTTATGTACGCAAAATTTATTGAGGCCGATGGGCGCTGGCTATTTACTCTAAACCCCATGGCGGGAGCTAAACAGATAGAACTAGCCGAGCATGCCGAACTCCTTGCGGGAGTGGCATCAGGCAAAGTTATTTGTAGGAGCGACATGGGAATGCCGATCCTGATCGACCCTCCGCCGCCAGCCCCGCCGACCCGCTATCAAGTAGAGGCCGCGCGCCTACGCGCCTACGCCGACCCATTAACCGGAAGTGATCGACACTTCGCGGAGGCCGTGCGACTGCAAGCAACTGGAGCACCGCAAGAGGAGATCGACGCGGCAAACGCGGCAGGTGCCCAGCGATATGCTGAGATTCAGGCCGAGTTTCCGTGGCCATGATCTACCTACGCTGGCTCGCCCTATCCCTGCTGGACTGGGCGCTGCTTCTGACCGTCCCAGTAGCGGCTCCAATCATCGCGGCAATATACCGTGAGCAACCTTACGGCCTAGCCCCATACTCATGGGGCTGGCTATGGGGCACCTACGACAACCCGCCGCAGGGCGATCAAGGCTACGTTCGACAGCGGGCGCCATTCCCCGGCTATACGACCGGCTGGCGCGGATACCTGAATCGCTGCATGTGGATGATCCGCAACCCGCTGTATGGGTATGCGCGCAAGGCCGCTGTCGATTATTCGCCATCGCTTGCGGTGACGCATGTAGGCGACGAGTCGATCAGCGACAAGTACAAGCGGCCCGGATGGTATTACGCAGAAGCCGTAGACCTTGCAGGCCGCACAGTGGCGTTTGAGTTCTACTGTGTCCTCCCTTGGGGCTTTGGCCGCTGCCTGCGTGCTAGACTGGGCTGGAAGATCATGACAGACAAGTTCCAGCGGTACGGATTCGCGCAACTGGTAAACACTTTCAACCCGTTCGACGGATACGGCGACTAAGGGCGAGGCATGGCAGACGAAATTGAAGATCAGGACGAAAGAGGCTGCTATGCCTGAAAAATATACGGGAGTTTTCCAGGCTCTGATGGAAGCGATAAACACTCATGGCCTAGCAGGCCTGCTGGCGTTTGTGCTGGGCTATTTGCGTATCATCTATGATGATCGGGAGTCTAAGCCAATGCGCCAGTTTATTGAGGCGTTACTTGGCGCCTGCATCACAGTAGTGGTGGGTCTTAGCGCTGAGCACTTTGGAATGTCGAGCGGCTGGGCCTATGCGTGCGCTGGGTTTACCGGAGTTCTCGGCGTCAATCAGGTGCGAGTGATCGCTCAGAAGTGGGCAAACGGTAAGGTAGAGAAATGACCGAATCAAAACGCGAAATCTTGCTGTCTGCTGCCGCTCCATGGTTGGCCATTATGCTTGCCGCTGCCCTTGCAGCCATCCTGATCATGATTGGTTCTGATATCGGAGCCGGAAACGAGCGGCAGAAAATTGCCAATGACTGCCGTGCTTCTGGAACGTTTGCCGTCAAGCGCACCGGCTTCACATGCGAGGTTAAGCGATGATCACCGACAGCTACGCCCAGCTCAAGCGCGACGAAGGCGAGGTGCTGCACGCCTATCAAGATCATTTGGGATACTGGACTATCGGAATCGGCATCCTGATCGACAAGCGCAAGGGCGGCGGGCTGCGACCGGAAGAGTCGGAGTTCATTTTTCGCAACCGCCTCAAGCTGCTTGATGCTGAATTGTCCGACCGCCTGCCGTGGATCTCAAAACTTGATCCGGCCCGCAAGGGCGTCTTGATCAACATGGCGTTTCAGATGGGCGTTGCCGGATTGCTTGGTTTCAAAAACACACTGGCCATGATCGAGGCCGGACGATATCAGGAAGCTGCAAAGGCCATGCTGCAAAGCAAGTGGGCAACTCAGACGCCGGCCAGGGCAAGGCGACTCAGCAATCAGATGGCGACAGGGCAGTGGCAATGAAGCGCGCAAAGCGGCTGAAGCTGATCGACAACGTGCCGGCCTGCCATCGGCTTTGGTCGCTTCGGTTCGCCATCCTGGCCGCTATCCTTGGCGCTGCTGAGCTTGCATTGCCGCTATGGCGTGGCGTAGTGCCTGAGAGCACGTTCGCCGCGCTATCGACTATCTGCGCCCTGCTGGCTGCTGTGTCTCGGGTGATCAAGCAGGAATCTCTGACAAAGGATCAAGAGCAGTGATTCCTGCATGGGCGCTAAAGGTTGCGCCATACGCAGCCGTAGGCGCTCTGTGCGGCTTTCTGGCCTGGAGCGTGAACGGATACCGCCTGAACAGCCAAATCGACCAGCTACGCGCCTCCCATGCTGAGCAAATGCAGGCCATAGCCGATAGCGTTGCCGCAACAGCGAAGGCTGCCCATGATCGCCAGCTTGAGCTGACCGGCCAGATAGGAGAATTGAACGATGCCCACGCCCAAAAGGTGGCCGATCTTGAAGCTGAGCGCGCTGATATTGCCGCTGGCCGTCGCGTCGTGTACGTCAAGGCCAGTTGCCCCGCAGTGTCAGCCGATGGATCTACTGCCGCCAGCGGAACTGCTGACACCGCCGCAAGACTTAGCGCCCAAGCTGGAAAAGATTATCTGGACTACAAGCGCGCATATGCGGAGCAATACAGTCTACTGCTGAAGTGCCACGCATACGCGAACAAGGTTATGGAGAAGGCCCGCAATTAAGCGGGCAGGTCATCATTGAAATCAGCCGCATCCCGTAGTCGGTCAAGCTCGGAATAAGCCAGCCCATCATTGCCGTTCTGCGCAATCGCCTGCATTCTCGGGCTATCGTCATCAATCTGAGATGCCGGCTCAATGGCGCTTACCGCTGTTACTGTGCCCACCTTGGGGCATTGAAGGCCGCCATGCCCGCCATGCTTTCCGCAAACCAGGCATCCATAAGAATAAGCTGGCTCTATCACGTTCGGCGTCATTGGGTGGCGGCGATTCTCCAGATGGTCGGACGACCTCTGTTCTCGCTCAAACGCCACCAGTCGATTGGCGTAGTCCTGAATCTTGATTGCTTCCTGCAATGGGTCATCTTTCTTGCCATACCGTCTCAGGTATTTCCCGATAGTAAACCGGAAAGCCCCGCGCACTTCCTCGACTGAGCTTGTCGCGCAAAATTCGTCGATCCAGTCCCGGCTGGAATTGTTCTCGGTGTATCGCTCTGGCCTGCTCATTTATTCCCCTTCCCATGCTGCTTATTCATTGATTCAAGCCATTCCAGTTGATAAGGCTGGATGATGTATGCCCAACGCTTGACGTACTCCCGATAGTCTTCAGACACCACGCCCCTTGCATCAGGATCATTAAGCGATGATTGCCCTGCTGCGTCAGTGTGACCAATGATCATGATTCGATCCATGCCGCCGCCCACAATGTGTAGTGCCATCCCCGGCACCAGTTCACCCGGCGCCCCTTCGTTCCAATCCAAGTTACGCATAGTCACTCCTGATTATCCGGCACGCTACCGCAGCAAATAGCGGCGATAGGCACACCCATGCAATTATGATGGTCATTCTTGTCGCTCTCCCTGCTAAACCATTTTGCTGGCTTCGGCAAAATGGTCTGGCACTTCCGGCGATGTGGTGGCGGTGAGGAAGGCGTCTATTTTCTTCATTACCGGGTGCTGATCTTCCCAGTGGGTCGCCTCGGCATACGCTTCTCGTGCCTCACGCAGCAATCCCCGAGCCTCATCCAGCTCGGTGCGCAGTTCATCGCGATCAAACTCAGCAGACATTCGCATAGCCATTGAGCCGGCGTGCATTTTCTTCCAGTGCTGACTATCAGCCCGCAGCGCCTCGGCCTCTGCCTGCAGGGCGTCGTATTCCTCGCCGGTCATTGTGATGGTCCCGCTCATGCCTCACCCCCATTGAGAAGGGCGCGGAGTTCGGCAGCCAGTGCATCGCACTTATTCGCGTACTGAACTACTGTTAGCGATTCCTCTCCGTCCCATTCGAGATGGGTAGCAATGCGCTCAGCCAACTCCACCGGCACCCGCACCTCCCCGTCATCGCGGGCGGCGAGCTGGGCCAGTTCTTCGCGGTGCTCCCGACTGGACTGCTCGTTTCCGTCGAATCGCTTCTGTATTTCTGCCGCCATCAGCCGCTTGTGCTGGGCGACGGTCATGAGCGGGTTCCAGTCATGTGGGTTATAGCCAAACTGTGGCGGCTTCTTTCGATAATGACCAGTGTCCAGCCATTGCAATCCACGCACCTCAACTTCCTCCACCTCACCCGGCGCGGATTGCTCGGCGGCTGGCAGGTCCTTCGGCGGCATAGCTGCGTCGCATACCTGACACATGCCGCTACCAGCGATGAATCCCGCGTCGTAGCTGTCATGCGGATACTCGGTCGCGCAGCACTGGCAGCGCACGGCGGTAAGGTCGGCAGATCCAGCAGCCGGCAGGGAGTGGACTTCGTCGTGGCAGCAGTCAGGGCACTCAATCGGCAGGTCGCCAATCATGGCTGTGTCGTTGCAGGTCTTGCACTGCACCTGCTCAGCCTTGACGGTTGTGGAGGCCAGCAGATTAGCCAGCAGTCGAGGCGCGATCAGTTCAGCGCTCAGATCGTGGTAGCAGCTGACTCCATCTAGCGCATCGGCCAGTTGCTCGGCTGTCGGGATTGGCATGTAGCCATTCGGCACACCAACCGGCAGGCTGGCGCGGGCTTGCCAAACTCGCCACAATTCCCAAGTTAGCGTTGATTGGTAATGTTCGCGCTGGAACCTATCACGCTCGGTGTGATAGCCAACGCTTGCCGCCCATTTCTCAAAATCCGCCCTCTCCAAATCTTTCTGCTCGCTCATTTCACGCTCTCCTAAATCCGTTCTTGATGACATAGGCCAGTGCATCCCGCAAATGTATCGGGTGATGCCCTAGCACTATGCCTATGCGTTTCCAGCTAATACCCTCGGTGCGCAATTCATACGCGAGGGCGACCTTCTCGATTGGTATTGCTCGCTGCCTCATGATTGCCTCCAGTGGTGATGCCCGGCGAACCGGGCGGGTTGGTTAGGCGTTTAGGCGCTCGACGCTTTCCAGTTCCTCTTCGGTCGGCGTGTCTAGGTTTTCGTCCAGGTTTTTTTCAATGTAATCTTCAAGCGAAAGATCAGTATCCGCGTCGCGGTGCCACTCGGCGAAACACTCGGTCAGGGCTGCTTTGAACTCTTCACGGGTGCCGATCATTTGCTCACCCAGGTTACCGTTACGGTTTGTCATCAGTTTCATCGCATTACCCTCCAGGGCGTTGTTCGTTTCGATGGGTTCAATATAGCAACCAACCAACAGCGTGACAAGTCACATTTTATAGTTTTCGATCAAAAAGGTAAGGGCCTCTCCTTTCCACTGCTGGCCGGTAAAGCCCTGCTGCTTAGCAATCGCCTCCAGCTTGCGCATAGTCTCGCCGTAGACGAGGAAATTGATACGCCCGCCTCCCAGCTTGGCTAGCGCTGCGTTTTCCTCTGCGCGCTGCTTGGCCTTACGCTCTGCCGCTGTCATTGCCATCCTATTTCCTCCCGTGCGTCATTGCCTGCCATCCGCATGACCTAACCTCGTTCCCGTGATCCGCCACCAGGCTGTCGATTAGCGCGCCTACGAACGGAACCAGGCTAACCGCTGTCTGGCCTGGCACCTTAGCGGAATGCGTGATTTTCTCGCCTGATGGCAGGACGAACCATGCCCGAACATCCCACGATACCGGGCGCCGTGGTTGCGTGCCCTTGACCAGAGGGATGGCGCGCTTGCCGCCCACTGCGTGGAGGGTTACTACACAGCTCACTTTGCCACCTTCCGGCGCGGGTTCATCGGCAGCTTGATGCCTGCCTGAAACGCCAGGTCGGCCACGTACTTTTGCCGCATTCCCGTCTGAGCTGCGATCTGACGGGAGTCCATGCCTTGCGCTGCCAGCGTGCGGATAGTCTCCGTTTTCTCCCGCTTCCTGAGTACGTCCTTGCGCACCGTAGGCACCTTGTCACGATTCTGCACATCCGGCTTAGGCTTGCCAGGTGGCGTGACACAGAACTTGTACTCTGGCGCGTCACCGATGCGAATGGGCGCAGTCTGCACTGGCCCATTGCGCTGCTCGAACTCGGCCATTAGTCGTGCCAGGTGTTCGCGCTGGCTGTCGTTGATGGCGATGGCGTTTGTTGGAATTAGCATTGCGGCACCTTTCCAACATGGAAATAGTGAGTTGCCACCCTCTTCCCGAACGGATATTCATGCGTATATGCCTCCGAAAGACAACTGCCGCCAGGCCTAGATGGTTCTGTTGGCGCATATCGGAACATGCATGGTTTTGGCCGTTTCGTGGGGCTTAACTTGAGATATTCCTCGATTGGTCTCCAGCTCATACCCACCTCACACAATAGAAACTACGCGCTGCGAATGGCGCAGCAGCTCGGCATCGATGGCTAGACCAAGCTCAGTGAATCGCGCCTGCACTGCCTTGCGGATGCCCTCATGGGGCGATTTGGTCGATGGTTTGATATCGCGCTGCTCTGCGCGTAGCTGTTTGATCAGTGCCTGGCTATCCATGGTTCTCTCCGTGTGTATGTCCAATTTCGTATTCCCGGCGCGCCTGCTGGATCTGCCAGACTGACACGCCCAGGTGTTCTGCTAGTTTGCGGTCTGACATTCCCTGCGCCTTCATCCGGCGAATCGTCAGGGCCAGCCGGTGACGTTGTTTCTCGTTTGCCATCGACCGCTCCAGCGTGTTCTGATAACCGTAGTCGATCCCGTACACCTGCATCAGTCGCTTAGCTACGCCGTGTCCCATGCGGTATTTGCGCATAGCCTCGGTAATGCTGGAGCACGTTAGCATCTGCTCTCGTGTCGGTCGCTGGCGCTTCATGCCGCTAGCACCTTTTCCATGCGAGCCTCCAGCAGTTCGTAGAACGTCGCAATGCGCTCGGCAATCTTGCGAATCAGCTCTTCGTCACGATAGGCGCGCTTGACGAACATCGGCATGCCAGGCCAGTAGCTGACAAAATCAATCCACTCGCGTTCGCTAACGTAGAGTCCTCCCTGACACTGGGCCACGTGCTCTTTCGGGATCTCGCCGGACAGGATCACGTCAACCTGAAACTTCGGGAGCTTGGTCTTGATCTCCAGCAGGCCGTCATTGCCTGACAGCGCGTCGGGAGAGTAACCGCACCCATGATTCAGGATAATGGCGCACTGGCTCAGCTCGGCGCCTTCCTGGGCGATATAGAGGTCGCGCGCCTTCCCTTCAAGCTCATGCCCCCTTTCTGTGGCTCGGGTGGTAAACGGCAACTCTGCCGCCTCTCCAGTGATCCGCTCACCGATTAGCTGATTCATGTAGCTGAACGCAGCCACGCCAAAGCCAGCCTCACCCTTGCCGTTCACTAGCAGGCAATCCAGCTCTGACATGGTTACGATGCCAAGCCTTGCGGCCAGCCATTCGGCTGACCCCTGTTCGATATTGTCGATGATGGTCATTGCGCCGCCCCTTGGTCGCGCTGTACGGCCTTGGAAAGCTGGGCGCGAACCTTGTCGTGGTCTGACTTATGGATCATTTCAGGCTCGCCGTACATCTTGACAAAGCCGTCTTGAGTTTCAGGCTTGCACTTGGCCAGCAGTTCACGAATGGCCTTTGCCTGCACTTCCGTGATGGTGGCCACTGGCGCGGCTGCATAACCATCGTCATCTTCGCCTCTGGTGCTGATATTCAGCATTGCGCACATGACGTATCGCTTGCCGTAGCTCACCGAGCTGGCGACGGCCTGGACGGCATTCTTGCCGCCGCTGGTATCGGTAGGCAGTAGCATCGTAGTCTCTTCACGGTGCCCAGCGCGGTGCATCAGGACGCCCGTGACGCTAACCCCTTCGGCCTTGTGCTCAACACGAAACGACATGGCAAAGCCATAGCGCTGCATGATTGGCTTGATTACGTCGTTGATATCCTCAAGCGTGGCGTAGGTTTTGCGGTTATGGCCCTCGCCACGCTCTGCAATGCTAGGGATATCGCACTGCATTGCAGCCATCGAAGCGTTGAACTCAGTCTGCGCGTTCTTCGCGGTCATGCGCTCATGCATTGCCAGCAGACGATCCATCTTGTCCAGGTCGCACTGCGGATTAGACGCAAGTTGCATGATTACCGGCAGAATATCCGCGCCGCTGTTGCTTGCCACTACTGGCGCCGATTCGTGGCGCTCTACGATTGCATTAGTCATAACTACCTCAGTACGAAATGGATACGCGCGGCACGGAGCCGGACGCGATCAGCCTAACGATGGCCTTGGCCTGTTCTTCGGTAACGCCAGCGGTCATGATTGCCTCTTTTGCTGCTTTCATGACAGCGCTTTTGTGTGCGCGGTCTTTTTCACGCGCCTGCGCTTCGGCTTCGATTCGTGCTTGCTCGTCGGCCTGGCGCTGGCGTTCGGCTGCTGCCGCTGCTTCAGCTCGTGCCTGTGCGTCACGCTCTGCCTGTTCTGCGCGCTGCTTGGCCTCCAGCGCTTCGCGTTCAGCGCGCTCTGCGGCCAGCTTTAGCTCCAGCTCGCGGCGCTCTGCTGCGGCCTTGGCTTCAGCCTCTCGACGCGCTGTAGCGTCGCGCTCTTCTTGCGCTCGGCGTTCTGCTGCCAAGCGCTCTGCCTCTGCTGCTTCGCGGGCGATGCGTTCTTCGCGTTCTTTCTGCTCGCGTGCTGCGGCCTCGGCGCGCAGTCGCTCCAGTTCGGCCTGCTCGGCCTCGTACTTCTCGCGTGCTACCAGAGATTCGCGCAGCGCTAACAGTGCCTTTTCTTTGGATCGAGCGGCTTCTGTTTCGTACTCTTCCCATTCGGCACCGATTGCCATGCCTTCCAGCAAAGCAATGTTTGACTTCAGTTCTTCGGCGTCCAGGTCGCGGCACTCAAGTCGCAGATTGATTTGATCAATTCCTGATTTATGCTTAGCCTTGCGCGCTTCCTCGGCCTCTTCCCACTCGGTAAGCGGCTGCCGCACTTCGGCCTGCCAGTTGTCCAGCAAATCACGCATGCGCTTGCGCTCGGCGTCGATCTTCTTCGGCACCTCTTTCAGCTCGGCAACCAGTTCCTTGCCTACGTTGTCCAGCGCAGTTTTGGAGCGGGCGACCTTGTAGGCGATAGAAGCAATCGCCTCGCGCCCCTTGCGAGTGGTCACGTCCGGCGTAAATCCGTCGATCTCTTCGCGGATTTTTGCCAGGAACGGATCAAGGCCATTTGCCGCGCTGTAAACCTGTAGCGCGGTTTCCTTTTCAGGCAATGCGACAATCTGAGTATCTGTAGTCATTTCAAATCTCCAATAAAAAGCCCGCATTGGTCGAACACCTTTTGAGACTTCCCCTGCAACCCGACCATAGCGGGGAAGCTAAAGGTCGCAGGGTAGGAAGGTGCTCGCCATTGCGGGCTGCCCCTTTTGGTCTTGCTTGCTTCCGGGTCTCAAACCTTCAGCGCGCCCAGTCTACCGCACTAAGCAACCTCGTCAACCTGTACGTTTATCCATCCCCTTGCTATCAATAATGAAGTCACGCAACCTCAGCCAGTCGGCCCGGTCGAAGTCCATGCCCAGCGGGTGCCACTGGCTACCCTCTGCCCGTGCATCATCGTCGCGCTTGATCTCCTCCAGTAGATCGCGCTCAATAACCGCTCTCGCCTTCGCGTCAAGCTTATCCCACACGCGAATCAGCCACGCCACGCACTCGCTCACCACGTAGGTTCTGCGCCCCAGGCAGTAGCGGAATGCGCAGATGGCCATCATGTCGCGGTCGCCGTAGTCTTCCATTGATCACCCCGTTATCTTGTCAGCCAGCCCCAGAGCCAGCACGTAGAGAGTAAAGACGCTGATAGAACAGCATAGGCCGCGCCAGATGGCGTAGCGGCGGGCGCGTTGGTAGCGGGTCATGGTGCCAGCATCTCAGCAAAAGCCGATGCGAATGCCCAGATTCCACCGAGGAAGAACAGGGCGTAGATCATGGTAGGGTGAATAGTCATTGCTCGCGCTCCATGGCGGCGTCGATCCTGCGGCTTACCTCATTTCGCCAGTCGTTTAGAGGCAGATCGAACTGACAAACCAGAACTGGCGTCTGCTCTGCGCTGTGCTTGCTCACCGCGTTCTCAAGGAGATGGCGATACCGCTTAGCATCAGCCTCAGCAGCGCGCAGGCGGGCTATCATGGCGCGCACGGATGGCAGCGCGCCGGCCACACGATCAAGCTCTGTTATCAGTCGCTCACTGTCAGCCAATTGCTCATCGCTGATCGATTGCACCAATGGCGTGGTCATGCTGTTCTCCTCAAATAATCGGCATCAATCAATCGTTGGCGCTGCTTGTTTGCCGCGTGCCTAGCCTTGTCTATCAGACTATCCCGCGCACCCTCGCAATACTGCCGCTGATAGTGACCGTCGCTGATATAGCTGATCAGTGCGCCTAGTTCGATCATAGGCGCTGGCGATATACCCAGGCGGCGTATCGCCTCGCGTGCCTCGCGTTCGTGGGCGGTCATTCTTGTCTCCTTGCCTTGGCGATGGCGGCTTTACCCATCTCAACCGCTCCACTTGACGGCATGATTGGCCCGTCATGGATTGCGCGGCATTCTCCGTGTGCATTCCATGCAAGGCTTGCCGTTACTTCGACAAGCGCCTCCAGCAGCTCGGCATTCAGGGATTGCAGGGCTTCGTACTCGGAATGCCTCACGTAATCACCCCATGAAGCCTCGCTCATGCAATCGCATGTCGTCACGTACCGTTTCACTACATTCTCACTCGCCATCTTCATCCTCCAAACTATCCGCATAAACCTGAGTCAGTGGGCGCACCAGCTCTTCAGCCATGGCGCGTACTTCGTCTTTGGTGATCAGCAGGCGCAGTGCCGCGCTTGCCTTGTCGATATCGCCAGCCAGGACGTTGCGCAGTACCTGGCCTAGTGCGCCGTCGTAGTCCTCGCCAAAGTTGTAGGTATCGACAACATGCTTTGCCAGCGCATCGTCAAGCCGCATTACTTCTTCTTCGATCCGCTTGCCGTCGATATACAGCGTGCCTTCGATCAGGTCATCAACTGCGCCGGCCAGCCAGTTCTGGCCCTCGGTCGTGTCGAGGAACTGGTCAGGCTGTAGGTGGAAAAGTGGGGCGGTCATTTTGCTCTCCAGTCAAATTAGGCTTGCCCTGCTACCGGCAGTGCGGCGGGTTAGTGGAAATGCACGGCGCCAGCTTCGGATGCCATTTCAAACGCCTCTCGCCACTCGGCGTATTTAGTGCGGAACATATCGTCTTCAAGGTCGGCGGCTTGCTGAAATTCTGCGAAGTCCTTGGCCAGCTTCGCGCTAACAGCAGAACCAATTACCCCTTCGCAATCACTGAAGTTGATCAGCTCCCAAAACGGGCCTGAGTCAGCATCCCATGCGCCTGCATCGTGGCGTTTTGTTGTTCTTCCGTACTGCTCGTAGTCAGTAGCTGGATATCCGGCAACCTTTGCCAGCTGATCTCGCCAGCGGTTGTAACCGCCATAGCTTCCAGCGCGCAGGCCCATACTGTCTTGAGCCGAGTAGATCGCTCGATCTTCGATATCGTCAGCACGCCCAGGGAAGTCGGGGTTCAGATAGGCATGAAAATCGTAATCGATGCTCTCTCGCGTTTTTGGGTCGATTGGTTCGCCGTCAGCATCGAATACAGCGTCGATCTTGGTCAGCTTTCTGTAAGCGGTAATATCAAGGCCCATCTCTATCTCCTAAACCCTACGTCATAAATGATCGCCAGCTATTCCAGTCTGACGCTGCCTGTGCCGTTGTTGCTGGCATGGGGTGAACTGTAGATGCATCCAAAAACCGAGTCAAGATAATTTTTCACCCTAATCCGTTTGCATTGGCAAACTGGCCGGTTTATAGTTCGCAAAACCAAGCAACGACACAAGGGGTCAAGATGAACGTAGGTAAAAGCATCAAGCACGCGCTGATCAGTAAGGGCATGAGCCAGGCAAAGCTGGCCGAGCAACTTGGCGTGACCCAGGTATGGGTAAACCGCCTGGCTAACTCACGCTCGGCATCAATGGCGACCATTGAGACGCTGGCGGCATTCTTCGAGATGAAGGTTAGCGACTTTCTGGCGCTAGGGGAGGACTAATGCCAGCCGCACACAGACCGCACCGCAGGCCCAAGCTCAGCGAACGCCAGGTGCATGAGATACGCGAAAACCGGCGCGGCCTGACCATGAAACAGCAGGCAGCAATTTACAACGTACACCATCGGACTATCCAAAAGGTTCGGTATTTTGAGTCATGGAGAGAAGCATGAATTATCAGGAGTTCATCAGCGCTAAATCGTTCAGGCATGTAGAAGCCGGCTTCGCTGTTGCTGACTTGCCTTACCCGCTATTTGACTACCAGGCGCCAATAGTCAAGTGGGCGCTCAAGCGCGGGAAGGCGGCTATTTTTGCAGACACCGGACTGGGCAAAACCATCATGCAGCTCGCATGGTCTGATCAGGTGGCAAAGCATACCGGGTGCCCTGTCCTGATCCTGGCGCCGCTGGCTGTTTCAAACCAGACCATCGAGGAAGGCGCCAAATATGGCATCCGTGTAGAGAAGGCAAACCATGACGCGCCTATGTCTGGCCCGCATGTGGTGATCACTAACTATGAGCAACTGCACAAATTCAGCCCGTACGTGTTCAAAGGTGTAGTGCTAGACGAATCTAGCATTCTCAAAGGCATGGATGGGCGGCGCCGGAAAGAGATAACCGAGTTTGCGCAGTCTATCCCGTACCGCCTGAGCTGCACCGCTACACCAAGCCCCAACGATTTTATGGAGCTTGGCACGCAATCTGAGTTCTTGGGCATCATGAGCCAGGTGGAAATGCTGGCGATGTTCTTCATCCATGATGGCGGCGACGTGGCCAAGTGGCGATTGAAGGGTCACGGCCAGTCTAAGTTCTTCCAATGGCTTGCAACTTGGGCAATCGTCATCCGCAAGCCTGACGATCTGGGTTTTGATGGATCTCGCCATGCGCTGCCTGAGCTGGTTTATCACTCGCACGTCATTGAGACTGAGCCGGAAGACTCGCTATTTGTTGAGCCGGCGCAAGGGCTTCAGGATCGCAACAAGGCGCGCAAGGATAGCGTGCGTGATCGCGTGGCTATGGCCGCAGAGATTGCCAACAGCATGGAGGGACAGGTTCTGATCTGGTGCCACCTGAACGAAGAAAGCGACCTGCTGACTCATGCCGTTCGTGATGCGGTAGAGGTAAAGGGTGCAGATACAGCGGAACACAAGACTGATTCCATGATGGGGTTTGCTCATGGATCGGTTCGAGTACTGGTGTCCAAGCCAAAAATATGCGGGTTTGGGATGAATTTCCAGGGATGCCACCAGATGATCTTCGTCGGCCTGTCCGATAGCTGGGAGTCGTACTACCAGGCAATCCGCCGGTGCTGGCGGTTCGGTCAGACGATGCCGGTGCATGTTCACGTTGTCTCGGCTGATACCGAGGGTGCAGTTATCGAGAACATCCAGCGCAAAGACCAGCAGAACAAAGTTCTGGGCGAAAAGATGGTTGAACACATGAAAACCATGATGGATCAATCCATCTTCGCTGCTGCTACAACCAAAACTGAATATAACCCGCAAGTAAAAATGGAGCTTCCGAAATGGGCAATGTAATTGATCAAGTTATAACTAACGACTTTGCTGCATATCACGCAGACACGGTAGAGGTCGCAATGAAATTGCCCGCCGATTCAGTTCACTTTAGTCTGTTCAGTCCCCCTTTCGAGTCGCTTTACACATATTCCAACTCTGACCGTGACATGGGAAACAGCAAGGACTCAGGCGAGTTTTGGCAGCAGTATCTTTTCCTGATCCGCGAGCAATTCAGAGTCATGAAGCCTGGCCGGATTATCGCTATCCATTGCATGAACTTGCCGACCAGCAAGCAGAATGATGGGTTTATTGGCATTCGTGATTTCCGTGGCGAGCTGATCCGCGCATATCAGGATGCTGGCTTCATTTTTCACTCTGAGGTTGTTATCTGGAAAGACCCGGTAGTGGCAATGCAGCGCACCAAGGCTCTCGGGTTGCTGCACAAGACCATCAAGAAAGACAGCAGCATGAGCCGCATGGGCATTCCCGACACGATGATCATGATGCGCAAGCCAGGCGACAATGCAGAGCCTATCAGTGGGGCTTTCACCTACTACGTTGGCGATCAGCCTGCACCTGGCTTTAAGCGTCACGTATGGAACGATGGCCGCGAATGCTGGACGGTAGAGGAAGGCAGCCATAACACTAGCGTAGACGTGTGGCAGCGCTATGCATCGCCTGTGTGGATGGATATCAACCAGACTGACACGCTTAACTTCCGTGAGGGCCGTGAGAGCGACGACGAGCGCCATATCTGCCCGCTGCAATTGGACGTTATCCAGCGATGCCTGCAACTCTGGAGCAATCCGGGGGAAATTGTATGGTCGCCATTCATGGGCATCGGCAGCGAGGGTTACATGAGCCTAAAGGCTGGGCGTAAGTTCATCGGCGCAGAGCTTAAGGAATCGTACTTCAAGCTGGCCATTCGTAACCTTGAACTGGCGAAGTCTACCCAATACGACCTGTTCTGATATACTCCCCTTGCGCCTGCCGTGGAAAGCGGGCGCAAGAGGTAAATGACGATAACCCCTGAGCACGCAGGCCGTTTAGGTAGCGTGGTCGGACTATGGCGTTTCTCACAGCTCGGGGGATCGTCGGCGCCATAGTCCTTTCCACACCACGCTACCTAAGCGGCTTTTTTATTGGGTGAATATATGACTCAGAAATTCCAAGGCACCAATCCGAAATGCCGCAACTACAGCGAGGATCAGCTATGGCAGGAGTACGCCAGACTGAAGCGCGAATTTGACGAAAATAACCGAGGCGCCAGCGTAGAGGAATACGACCGCTTCATTAACCGGATCGTGGACGAGCTCGGGATCTAGTGAGGCGCCATGCACTACTTCAAACGCAATATCGGCGACTACCACAAGAAGGCAGGTCGCCTTTCGATGCTAGAGCACGGAGCGTACACGCTCTTGCTTGATGCGTGCTATGACCGTGAACGATTCCCCACGTTTGATGATGCAATCGAGTGGACATGGGCGCGCACAGATGAAGAAATTGCTGCGGTTCGCTTCGTTTTGGGCAAGTTCTTCGACCTTGAGGATGGTCTTTACGTACAGCGGCGCGTCAAGGATGAAATAGAGGCTTATCAAGCTAAGTCTCTGAAAAATCAGGAGATAGCGCTTGCAAGGGAAGAAGCAAGAAGGGCGAAGCGTGAACGAATCGAGCACGAAACGTGCACGGATCGCCACCTAACCACTAACCATAAACCACTAACCAATAACCAAGAACCAATAGATCAAAAGCCATTGTCGCCTGACAGCGACCCGGACGAGCTTCCGAAGGCGCCAAGGATGAAATACGCAGAGGTTCAACAGGCGTACAACGAGATTTGCCCGCCTACGTTCCCAGCGTGTGCCGTGATGAACGAAAAGCGCAAAAAGCAAATCAGAGCCATGTGCGAGATTGACTTCATGGGCACCAAGCCATTCCGCAAGGGCATCGAGGTATGGCGGCAGTATTTCACTGACTGCCTGACTGACCGACACTGGTGCGGCGACAACGCGAGGGGCTGGACGGCAGACTTCGACTTTGTGACCAAGCCAGCAAACGCAATCAAACTGATGGAGCGGATGAACTGATGGAAAGACCACTGATCGCCATGGAGGCCGAGCACGGCGTTCTAGGCGCCCTGATGAAAGAGCCAGACCTATGCGAGACGGTAGGCGCATTCCTGGCTCACACTGACTTCAGCTATGCCGACAACGGCGCGCTGTACAACATGATCCTGGCCTTACACTCGAAGAAGGTAAAACCTGACCCGCTGGCGTTGGCAGAAGTGCGCCCAGAGCTTCCCAGCGGCGATTTGACGATGGTTTACGCTGGAGAGCTATGGAGCAACGTCCCGAGCGCTGCAAACGCCGTTCACTACGCCCGCATTGTGCAGGAGAGGGCAAAGGCTCGGGCGCTCTACGAAACAGGCCGGCGACTGATGGAGATTGCTCAGGAGCGCGGCAAGATGGCGCAGCAGATCGCCCAGGCTCAGGCATTGGTGTTTGAGCTGACCGCCCAGGAAGAGACGCCGGACGTAGTTACACTGGCCGAGGCGATGAACCCGGTGTTTGACCAGATGGAGGCGCGATTCAATGGCGAGAAGTCAATCGGGCTCGGTTTCAATCTGCCTGACCTAGACAAGATCATCCAAGGACTGCGACCGGGGAACTTGGCCATCATCGCGGGGCGTCCAGGCACTGGTAAGACGGTTTTGGGTGTCGGCCTTTCCGATGAAATTGCCGTCAAGCATGGCGGCTCTAGCCTGATATTCTCGCTGGAAATGTCGCAGGCTGAATTGGCTAAGCGCTCTCTGGCGGCACTGTCTGCCGTGTCACAAGGAAAGATCGAATCGGGCGAAGCGCTCAAGGATGAAGACGCAATCATGCGCATGACTGCGACGGTGGCCAAGGTCTCGCAGGCTGACGTGCGTATTTGCGATAAGCCTGCGCTGACCTTTGCGCGAATCTGTTCAATTGCCAGGTTCCAGCATCGCGCCAAGCCGCTAAGCCTGATCGTTATCGACTACATCGGCCTGATTGCCTCAGACCCAAGCGCTAAGCACCAGAACCGCAACCAAGAGCTTGGCGCAGTCAGTCGTGGACTCAAGGCGCTGGCGAAAGAACTCGGCATCCCTATCGTCGCGCTTGCTCAGTTGAACCGAAGCATCGAGACGCGAGGCGACGCCAAGCCGAAAATGAGCGACCTTCGTGACTCTGGCGAGATTGAACAGGACGCGGACGTTATCATCATGGCGCACCGCGATATGCAGTCAGACCGAGGGCAGAACGGGATCACGGAGATTGACGTGGTGAAATGCCGCCATGCGAAGCCAGGATATTGCCTGCTGCAATTCCAGGGAGAGTTCGCACGGTTCGTTAGCTGCGCCCAGGATCGCGAGGAAGAACAGGAAGCGCCGTCCCGAGGAAGGTACGCCAGGTGAAAACCTGCTGGCAGGTGACGCTACCAGGCTATCGGTTCGCCATGGTATCCACCATCCCACTGACACACGCTGAGGCGCTTGAGTGCGTGCTTAGCATTTGGCCACAAGCAATTGGAGTTGAGTAATGTCATGGATATTCAGCAGAGCACTAATACAGGATTACGAGAACTCGCACTTTTCGCAGGCGCAGGCGGCGGAATCCTCGGCGGACACCTCCTTGGCTGGCGAACAGTCTGCGCAGTTGAGCGTGATGCCTACGCAGCACAAGTTCTGGCGCAACGACAAAACGATGGAGCCCTCCCAGCTTTCCCGATTTGGTCTGACGTGTGCAGTTTTGACGGAAAGCCGTGGAGAGGCATTGTTGACGTGGTTTCTGGAGGCTTCCCTTGTCAGGACATATCCGCCGCTGGAAAGGGCGCAGGAATCGACGGGGAGCGCTCCGGGCTGTGGCGAGAAATGGCGCGAATCATCGGTGAGGTACGACCTCGGTTCGTCTTCGTGGAAAATTCACCTCTCCTTATTTCCAGAGGACTTGCAGTGGTCGTCAGTGACCTTGCCGAAATGGGGTATGACGCGCAGTGGTGCTGTATATCAGCATCCAACCTTGGCGCGCCCCATCCAAGAGACAGGATATGGATTGTTGCCCACTCCGGTCAGGAGAGACTACAGGTCTCCTGGCAAAAGCAGGCTGGAGCGAACTGGAAGCAAGGCGGGGGATTGCCTCCCTCAGGTCGTGGGTGGCCGTCTGATGCCGGAATGGGTCGAATTGATAATGGGGTGGCCTTTAGGGTGGACAGACTTAAAGCCATTGGAAATGGCCAGGTTCCACGAGTGGCGGCAACAGCATTCAATTTTTTAGCAGGGTAGTCGCCAAGGTAATGACTTTTGCATTATCAATGAAAAATCGGAATGTGAAAGTGGCTGGGCGTTTGCTATAGTTCGACTGCGCCTAGGAGGCATCCGAAAAGCAGCTTGTCACTGCCTGGCGCTCATATCTCGACACTCTTTGACAGGAGATTCAAATGACAGACAAAACTGATCGTGAATTGCTGGAGCTGGCCGCGCGTGCTGCTGGGCTTGATGTAGTAATGACGCAGCCGTTTATTGGCATGCAAATCAGAGATGGCAACTTGTGGCGACCGCTTGATGATGACGGCGATGCGCTTCGCCTTGCCGTTAAGCTCGGATTTACTGTTGAGCCAGGAAAGTGCTGGCATAGCCCATATGGGCCGGCTTTCGGTGAGGACGTGCTGTGTGGCGAGATGAAGGCAACTCGACGCGCCATCGTCCGGGCCGCTGCCTCTATCGGGGAGCAAATGAAATGAGCGAGATTGATTGGAGTGAAGCAAAGCCAGGTTATGACATCCACATTAACTGGGGTGATTACAGCCACTTCTATCAAATTATTGGTGATCGCTATGTTCGGGAAAATGGATTTTATGCGGTTATCAGTGAAGTCAAAGAGACTGAAGGCGTTGTCGTGACTGAGCGCCCATCCACCTGGTCTGGCGATGGCCTGCCTCCTGTGGGCACTTACATCGAATGGCTTTCCGCTCAATACGGCTGGCTTGGTGGTCGCGTAGTCGGTCATGACGGCATGGTAGCGGTTGTTTCTCACAATGATGGCTACACTGGCTGCCATGCTCACGAGATTCGCCCTATCCGCACACCAGAGCAAATAGCAGCAGAGGAGCGGGAGAAGGCTGTGGACGCGATGGTAAAGGTATGGAGCCGTACTATCGGCAGGTTTGCTAATGAGGAGCGCGGGCTGGCTGAAGTGCTATACGACGCTGGATATAGGAAGGTAGAGCAATGACAGATAAAAATGAATACGAGTGCATTGGCGGACCGCTTGACGGTAAATTCATTGCTTGCATTGGAGATGAATTTAAACACGCAGAGCTTCCGCCTCCTACCGTGAGACCATTCAAGGCAATGCCTTCAGCAATTAAAAATGTAGAGATGAAGATTCACGTTTACAGAAAAATGCTTACTGACAGAGGCTTTATTGTTTGGGTTCACCAGGACATTTTGTGATGACCGCCGGCCAATGGCTAACCATCATCATGGTAATGATGGCGCTATTGTTCAGCGCATTGGTGCTGGTGATAGATAACTGGATTAGTGGGATGGAGAGCGAAGATGACGAATGAATTGAGCAAGGCCGAGCTGCGTATGCTGGCAGAGGCGGCAAATGCAGGGCCGTGGTATGTTTCCAATGGGCTGGGTGAGGTGCGTGATAACCAAGATGAATACGTATGTGATTCATCAGAGGTCGTCCCGGTAAACTCAGCTTTCATCGCCGCCGCTAATCCAGCCGCCGTCCTCTCGCTGCTGGATGAGTGCGACAGGCTTCAGGCCACTTGCGAAGGACTGGATCGGCAGAACGACGCCATTGCCGAAGAGATCGGCAAAGTTGCAGCCGAGCGCGCCGCCGCATTGGCTGAGCTTGAGTCGTTGCGCATTCAGGTCGGCACATTAACCGAGTGGTACTCGAACGCACTGGATGTTATCGCTGAGGTCACTGCGGCAATCCCTGGCGTGGCCTATATGGATTTGCCGGACGGCGGTGATGTTTCGATTCAAGAGCAGATTAGGCGCATGGCAAAAGATGCGGAGCGGTATCGCCAGCTCAGGGATGGCAGTGGATGGCCTGCCGTGTTTGATAACTCCGATGATCCTGAGCCATTAAGGGGAGATCATCTAGACGCAGCTATGTCACGGGAGCAATCCAAATGACTAATATCGAGATCCTGCGCACTTACAACGACTGGCGCCGCGACCGCACTGGCAACCGCACGCTAGAGGACTTCGGCATAACCCCGCGCATGATAGGCGAGGCGTTGGATGCTGTGATCAATGACGCTCGCTGTTTCCAGTTGCTATTGAATCAAGGGGATTCCTGCCAGTGGATGAACATCCTGCGAGTAGACCCGGATGATTTTGATAATCTAGAAAAGGCCATAGACGCAGCTATGGTGGCGCACCAATGAGCCTACTAGGCAAGCCCTGCCCTTATTGCAGAGCGCCTCTGGTATCGCTTAGCAGCCTCTCCCGTCGCATATGTAGCGGATGCAAGCGAGAACAGGAATGGACGCTTGACGATGGGCAGAAACCACTGATCAACACATCAAGAGGGGATCGCAAGAATGGAAATTAAGCATACGCCAGGGCCGTGGAAAGTTGGGGCTAGTGATTTTCTCGAACAGTGGGTATGTATCGACGCGCCAAGTGGGGATCGTGACCTTGACTATAAATCGTGGGAAGGGATTGCAATGGCCTACGGATGCGAGGAATCGCCTAGTAAAGGGCTTAAAAAGGCCAGGGCAAACGCCCAGCTAATCGCTGCCGCTCCTGAATTGCTTGAGGCACTTGATGAAGTAGTGCAGTGGCTTGAGCTTGGCGACCACGAGGGACAAATGCACAGCAAGGCCATCGCCGCCATCGCCAAAGCCAAAGGGGAATAGCAATAATGAACGTCACGAAACTTTATGACGCCGCACGCATTCCAGAACAGGCGACACCGGGAAGCTCCGGTTATGACCTGTGCGCAGTTACCGGCGCGACGATCTACCCAGGGCAGCGCCTGCTGATCAAAACCGGGCTGAGCGTGGCCATTCCAGATGGCATGGTTGGCATCATCAAGCCACGCTCGGGGCTGGCGCTGAAACACGGTATTGACGTTCTCGCTGGCGTGATCGACTCAGACTTCAGGGGAGAACTAGGCGTCCTGCTGATCAACCACGGTGACGCGCCCTGGCAGTTCAGCGCAGGCGAGCGCGTAGCTCAGTTGGTGGTCGTGCCCTGCTATCACGGCGCATGCGTGGAGGTTGGTAGCCTGGAGGAGACTATGCGCGGCGATGGGGCGTATGGTTCGACGGGTGCCTAGGCATGGCTGAGAAAATCGCAGTCAACAGCCCAGCGCGGCTCAGTGAGGCAATCAAGCGCCTTACTGAGCTGTACCGCGAAAAGAAGTACGTTGTCGTGAGCTTGCGCCCCGGCAAAGACAGAACGCTAGACCAGAACGCGATGTTCTTCGCCATGTACCAGCGTATAGCGCAGATGACGCAGATGGGCGACGTGGAAGACGTGCGCAAGTGGTGCAAGCTTCACATCGGCGTTCCAATCATGCGCAAGGCGTGCGAGGAATTTCGGCACGGGTGGAATGTATCGTTTCTCAATCTGACCTACGAGACTAAGTTGGAACTTATGGGGCCGTGCGCTTTATTTGGGCCGGACGGCTTCCCAGTGACACGCCTATTCGACCGGGCGCAGGGAGCGGTCTACATTGAGCAGATCGTTGCCGAGTTTGAGCAGAATGGCGTTGTGTTTGACGATATTTTGAGTGAGGGTGCGCCAGCATGAATGATCCTATTTTATGGCTGATATTTTACTGCTACGCTGGAATTTATACCCTTTTACATACAGTGAAGTTCAAATCAAGGGTCAATCATTTTCGAGCCGCTATTCTTTGGCCTGTTTTCTGGTTTGTAGTCGCGCTATCAGGCCGGAGAAAAGCATGAAGCCCCTAAAGCCCAAGAAGTGCCGCGCCTGTCGTGAGTCATTCCAGCCGAATAACAGCATGCAGGTAGTGTGCTCGGCTGCGTGCGGCCTACTGATGGCCAGGCAGGCGAGAGAGCGTAAGGAGGCGCAGCTAGCCAAGGAAGAACGCAAGCAGACAAGGCGGGCGCGGGAGAGACTGAAAACGCGAGCAGACTACGCCAGGGAGGCGCAAACCGCATTCAACGCATGGGTAAGAGAGCGCGACCGTGATTTGCCATGCGTTAGCTGCGGCAGGCATCACCAGGGGCAATACCACGCCGGGCATTATAGAACCGTCGCCGGAAGCCCTGAGCTGCGATATGAGCCGCTGAACGCCTGGAAGCAGTGCGCTCCATGCAACAACCACAAAAGCGGCGACATCGTGAACTACAGGGCAGAGCTATTGCGCAGGATTGGAGCTGATGCAGTTGAATGGTTGGAAGGGAAGCATGAGCCTAAGCGCTACACCATCGACGATCTACAGCAGATCGCAAAGGAATACAGGGCGAAGACGCGAGAGCTAAAGGCGACGAACGGATAAAATAGTGCTTTACATATAGGCAGTGGCTGCCTATATTACGCACATGCCAGCCACAACGGCGAGGCGAAAAGAGGACAACAGCCATGGCCATCACCAAAATCATAATCACCAGCGGCGAATTGAACATTGGCAATGACGCCACCGAACAGGATCACGCCGAATGGCGCAAGCTCGCCACCGAAGCGCTGGCCAAGACATTCCCCAATGCCGAAATCGAGGTTGGCCAGACTGACAGCATGGGCAGCGTTCTGCGCCTGGAGAGCGACGACCAAGATGCCGACGTAGGCCGCGATAGCCTCGACTATCAGTATGCGGTTCAAGTTCTAGAGCGTATCTGGTGAGGCCCGACTCCTCCCGCCACAACCCAGACCCGCGCTATCTGCGCGGGCTGCTTGAGCAAGCTGGGATTAGCCAGAATAGGGCGGCGGGCACAATCGGAATATCTGCGCGCATGATGAGGTATTACCTGACTGACCCTAAATCGGACGGATACAGGCCCGCGCCATACTTGGTTCAATTTGCGCTGGAATGCCTGGCGCATGAATCTGGAGAGATCAAATGAAAAAGCAATCAGGCAAGAAACTGGTCGAGATTCTGGCGGTAGAGCTGAAGGAATGGCCGGAGGGTTTTCTGGATGTAGGTCAAGCATCTGAAGGATCACTGCATTTGCCTGGAATAGGTGATCATGTAAGGCATACATTTGAGCGCTATACGCTTGCAGATGATTGGATGATAGCCATAGTCACACGCCCCCAATGGGAAGCCGAACGCGCCAAGATGAGCAAGCAAAAGGCCAATGCGCAGGGGTGGATTCGGCATCGCGGGCGCAAAAATCCGTTCGACTTGTGCACCCTGGTGGATGCGCGCCTACGCTCTGGTGAAGTGGTTATGGGCAAGTTCTCAGAGAATCTGCATTGGATTCACACCGGGAATCATTTCGACGTGATGGCCTATCACGTGAATGAGTCGGTAGATTCCGAAACTCCAGAAGTGACGGCACCAGTTGACGGCCCGCTGCAATGGCGCGACCGTGTGACGGAAATCGACCGCGCCGTCGAAGCGCTGGAGGAAGAGCGCGCAAGTCTGATTCAGAGGCTAGCCGATGAAGGGTTTAAGCTGATCAAGCGGGAAGCGGTAGAGCTGCCTGATCCAAAAGACCAGTCAACATGGCGCGAAGGCATGGAAGTTGAGATTGTGCATAGTGACAATTATGGATGGAGAGACCGTAAAGGGATGGTAGGAAAACTGACTCTTCATTCGTTCATTGCGAAAGGTCATTGGGTTATTGAGTTTGATGGCAGTAGCTCGTGGGCAGTAAACGACAATACGGAGATTAAATTCGTTTCGCGCCCCACTAAATAGCGCTGTATAATGGTAGTGTGCTCGGATATTTGCCGGAAATGACACGGGTGGATCGCAGTTGAGATCACTGCCATTTACCTGAGCACAAAGCGCCGACAGCTCGAAGATCGGTGGCAGCCGGGGAAGACCGGCAACTATTCGCATGGTGATTGCGGTTTGCCTCACGGGGATCAGGGGCGCCGCCAGAGTGCGGAGCGGCAGGCGATTAGGTGGCGCCACCGAAAGCAGGCGTAAGTCTTATGGGTTCGAATCCCAAGCAGTCACCAGCCGAATAGTTATACAAAGCCCGTCAAGCATAGATGGCGATGCAGCCGCCTTGTAAGCGGCAGAGCTAGGTTCAAGTCCTAGGATGGGCACCAGTTTTGGCATGTAGCACAATGGTAGTGCGCGGAGCTGTTAACTCCGAGGTTCCCGGTTCGAGTCCGGGCGTGCCAGCATTTAGAAAATAGACGACCGAGGTCAGTCATTGAAGAAGCAAACTCAGCTTGGTATGAACCCAAGCACAGCTAGTAATCGTCTCGTTAAAGACATTTTGTTTTCATTTGTGCAGAAATCTGGGAATGCGTGCTTCCAGTGTGGTATGGGGATGACAAGGGAAAACTTCACTATTGAGCACAAGGTGCCATGGCTTGACAGTGAAGATCCGGTAAAGATGTTTTTTGACCTAGATAACATTGCGTTTAGTCACCACAAGTGCAATGTTGCCGAGAGGAGACATGTTGGAAGATCCTCCCAGCACGGAACAAACTCTATGTACATCAAAGGTTGCAGATGTGATCTTTGTAGGGAGGCGCATAGACTGTATGCAAGAAGCAAGTACAGCAAGCAACGTAGATCTGATCGGTACGGCAGGAATGGTAAATAGTCCTGCCGTGCCAGCCAAATATCCGCTAGTGGTGAGGCACGCTGCCGACTAGATGGATTAGGCTCCAGAACAACGCTGAAACGGTTCTCCAAGCCGTTGCGACTCTGGGTCAAGCGGCCAGCTAAGGTTTGGCTCTGTGAAGCTCTAACAGAGTGTTTCCCTTTGCGGTGGTAGGGGCGCCACTGGCGACAAAGCCCCATCCCTAACAACCAACGCCGGCCCCATGCTACACTGCCCGGACTGTTCCGCTGAACATTGCCCATGTGTGGCGAGGTAACTGACATGCGAACTATCACACTACTTGCCGCACTGCTGATCACCACGCCAGCCATGGCCGACTGGAACCAACGCGCCCAAGGCTGCGCCATGGTTGCAGCTACCGCACGCAGCATCATGCAGGAGCGCCAGAACGGCATTCCGAAGCAACATATGCTCAACATGGTCAGCAGCGAGTACGGTCGCAGCATCATCGAGGACGCCTACACCGTGCAGGTGTTCAACGGCGACCACCAGGTTAAGATTCGCCGGATCATCATCGAGGCGTTTCGGGATCGTGTTTACGTTAACTGTTTGAATGGGTATTGAAGATGGCAAGGCCTAGCAAGTATTCAGAGGAAATGCAGTCCAAGGCTGAATACTACGTCGAGAACTACGCAGAGCTTGGGGATGTTGTCCCCACTGTTGTAGGCCTGGCACTGTCCCTTGGAGTTGCCACAAACACGATATACAACTGGGCTAACGACGAAGTTAGTCCTGAGTTTTTGAGCATCTTTATGCGTGTAGAGCAGTTGCAGCATCAGGGGCTGGTCAATAACGGGCTGTCTGGCACGTTTAACCCGGCCATTACAAAGATGATGCTCACCAAGCATGGATACTCTGACAAGATCGAGCAGGCGCATACTTCGCCGGATGGTTCAATGAGTCCGACGCGCATCGAGCTGGTCGCGCCAAACCTGGAGGACTGATATACTGTTTGTGTGGCAGCGGTTTGCAAGCCGTGCGAGGGGTTCGTCACCCTCGCTGCCACATCCTCAACAGACGGCCTTTGACGGGGTTTCAAAATGAAAGTATGCACCTCTTGCAGGGCTGAAAAGCCTTTTTCTGATTTCCACAACGATAAAACCAAGAAAGACGGCAAAGTTAGTCGCTGCATCCCTTGCACTCGCGCTTATCGCGCTTCGTATTACAAAATAAATTCAGAGCACCTAAAACAGGCCAGCAGAGACTGGCACGCAGGCAACAAAGATCGGGCTAAAGCAAGATCGAGACAGTATTATCTTGACAACATCGAGACGTTTCGAGAGTACAGGAAAGCCAAATACTGGAGCGACCGGGACGCTAACAGTAAAAAGTCCGGCGAATACCACTTAAGCAGACTAAAGACCGACCCTCACTACAGATTTGTCGCAAGGTGCCGAAAGCGAGTATGGGCGGCATTTTTCGAGAAAGGTTATTCTAAAAAAACCAAAACATTCGCTTTGCTTGGATGCTCTAAAGAAGAGCTGATCTCATATATCGAGAGCAAGTTTAAAGAAGGAATGACTTGGGATAACTATGGGGAGTGGCATTTAGATCACAAGCTTCCATTCTCGGCAGCAAAAAACGAAAGAGAAGTGGAAATGCTTTGTCATTACACGAACCTGCAACCATTGTGGGCTAGTGATAATGTTTCAAAGAGCGCAAGATATTGCGAGAGAGAGCTCTCAATGTTTTTTAAGGTAAGAGAAATTGACCGTCGCAAGGATTAACCTACCATCAAAGCTAATACCACTGTTCGCCCCTAAGCGGGGCGAGCTTAGGTATAGGGTTGCCTACGGGGGAAGGGGGAGCGGCAAAAGTTTCAGCTTTGCCCTGATGGCCGCGATATGGGGTTATATTGAACCCCTGCGAATTCTATGCACTCGAGAGCTTCAGGTATCGATTAAGGAATCGATGCACGCTGAGATAAAGAACTCCATTGAGTCGCAGCCCTGGCTGGCCGCTCACTATGATGTTGGCGTCGATTACATAAAAGGGAAAAACGGAACTACTTTTCTGTTTAGGGGGCTGCGCCACAATATTTCGTCTATTAAGTCCATGGCGCAAATCGACCTGTGCATTGTCGAAGAGGCCGAGGATATTCCGCATTCAAGCTGGCAGGGTCTTATACCGACTATCCGTGCGCCTGGTTCTGAATTCTGGATAGTGCTAAACCCGAAGAGCCCCGCAAGCTGGGTTGCGGAAAGCTTCATCAATGGGCCTTTCCCGCCACGAACAATGTCAGTGTGCATCAATCATTCGGATAACCCATACTTCCCGCCAGAACTGGAAGAACAGCGAAAACACGATCAGGAGACAATGCCGGCCTCGCTATATAACCACATCTGGGAAGGTCATTATTTGCTTGACGACGAGTCGAGCATCATTAAAGCGGACTGGATCAATGCGGCAGTTGATGCGCACTTGCTAATACCAGAGATTGCAGAGGGCACATATTTCCTCGGCTATGATATTGCCGACGACGGCGCGGACAAGTGCGCGACCGTTACTCGAAAAGGCGGACTTGTATTTGATGCGGACGAATGGTCGGGCCGGGAGGACGAGCTTCTAAAGTCAACCACTCGCGCATATCGCAGTGCTTCGAAGTATGGCGCGCATATCATCTACGACTGCATTGGTGTTGGTGCGAGTGCAGGCGCATATATTGCCGAGCTGAATCAAAATCAGTCGTCCGCCAACAAATTGCGATACTCCAAGTTCAACGCTGGAGGAAAAGTTGTTAAGCCAAAGGCGATTTACGAATACAAGACCACCAATGAAGACTTTTTCTCGGGAGCCAAAAGCCAAGCTTGGTGGCTTGTTGCTGACCGCTTCCGCCTGACCTATCAGGTTGTAAAGGCATTGCGAGAAGGTAAGGAGCCGCCAAAGTACAAAGCCGATGAGTTAATCAGCATTTGCAGCAAGACACCTAAGTTGGAACAGATAAAGATGGAGCTTGCCACGCCTCACCGAGAGTTCGACAACAATGGCAAGGTCAAGGTAGAGTCCAAGAAAGACCTGGCCAAGCGCGAAGTACCATCGCCCAACATGGCAGATGCCTTTATAATGGCGTACGCGCCGGTATCTGGCAGCATGACAATCAACCCAGAGGCACTAAGATGATTAACCTATTCCGGCGCAAGCCTGACCCTGCGATTGAGCTGGAGCGCGAGAGGCTGGAGCTTGAAAAGAAGCGCCTGCGCCTGGCCCAGCACATGCTGGCCGAGCAGTCCGCGCCAAAACAAGCGCCGGAATACAAAGCCCCCTGGCTGCCCGCAGGCGTAGTGCCCCAAGGCAAGACCGCGCCCGTAGCCCAGGACAGTTGCTCCAGCATCTACCAATATGCCGGCGAGCAGGACGCGAACTTCTTCCCGGCGTTCGTGGGCTATCCGCAGCTGGCCATGTTGAGCCAGTCGAGCGACTACCGCAGCGTGCCAGAGACCACCGCCACCGAGATGACCCGCAAGTGGGGGAAATTCGTGCCGGTGGGCGATGACGAAAACGACGCCGACGCTGAAATCCGCGCCGAGAAAATCGAAGCGCTCGAAACTGAGTTCAAGCGCCACGACATTCGCAGCATGATTCAGCGTGTCATCGAAGTGGAAATGACCATGGGACGCGCCCAAGTGTTCATCGACCTTGACCACGCCGACACGTCGCTGCCGTTCGTTACAAGCCCCATTGGCGTCAAGAAAGGCGCGCTGCGTGGCTTCAGTGTCATTGAGCCAATCTGGTCTACTCCGAGCGCGTACAACGCCAACGACCCGACCCGCAAAGACTTCTTTGTCCCCGAGCGCTGGTACGTCATGGGCCAGGACGTGCATGCCGACCGACTGATCACCGTCATCATGCGGCCCGTGCCTGACATGCTGAAGCCAGCCTATAACTTCGGCGGCATCTCTATGCTGCAACTCATGATGCCGTATGTGCAGCGCTACCAGCGGACTGCCGATAGCATTGCCGAGCTGGTGCATGCGTTCAGCCTGACCATCCTGGCCACGGATATGAGCAGCATCCTCGCGGGCGAGAACGACCCGAACACCCTGCTGCGCGCTGGCCTGTTCAACAAGTACCGCGACAATACCGGCCTGATGCTGCTGGACAAGGACGCCGAGGAAATCAGCCAGATCAACACGCCGCTGACTGGCCTGCCTGAGTTGCTGCGCCAGGCACAGGAACAGATGGCCGCGCCGTCTCATACGCCGCTGGTCAAGCTGCTGGGCGTCACGCCGTCCGGGTTGAATGCCAGCGCCGAGGGTGAAATCGAGGTATACCGCGACTACATCAGCGCGCAGAACGAGGCGCACATCCGCCCCGTCATCGAGCGTATCAGCGAGCTGATGCAGCTAAGCCTGTTCGGTGAGGTTGATCAGTCGATTCGCTGGGAGTTTGAGCCGCTTAAGCAGATGGACGGCAAGGAGTTGGCTGAGATCGGCGAGATCAAGGCCCGCACCAGCGTTACCCTGGTGGACGGCGGAATCATCTCCCAGGAAGAGGCGCGGCAGACGCTTGCCGACGACCCGGCTAGCGATTACTCGAACATCGTTGTGGAAGACGTGCCGGAGATGCCTGAGCCTGATTTTGATATGTCCGGCCTTGGTGAAGAATGATCACCCGCAAATCAGTCACCCTACGCCCAATCCGGCCAAACGCCGGATTACAGGCCAAGTACCGCGCAGAGCTTAACGCCCTGCTGCGCCAGGTGCGTGACGAGGTGCTGGCCGAGGTCGAGCGGTACAAGGACGTGCCGGTGCAGCCAGTGGCGCTGGATGCGCACCCGCTGGAGAACGCCATTCGTGCCCTGATGATCCGCTGGATAGCCAAGCTTGGCGACTTGGGCGAGAACATTGCGCGTGGCTTCATCAAAGGCAGCCTGAAACACTATGACGGCAACCTGAAGCGGCAGATGCGTCAGCATGGGTTTACGGTCAAGCTGCAACTGACTGACAAGACCCGCGAAGCATTGCAGGCGTCTATGGGCATGAATGTCGGCTTGATCCGCTCTATTCCGTCGCAGTACCTGGGGCAAGTTGAGAAGTACGTTAGCGAGGCGGTTAACGCGGGTTTTGACTTGGCCACGCTGACTAACAACTTGCAGCACGCTTACGGTATTAGCCGGAATCGGGCGAAGTTGATTGCGAAGGACCAAAGTAACAAGGCTAACGCCGTTATTGAGAAGGCAAGGCGGGAAGAACTTGGAATAAAACGCGCAGTGTGGGTACACTCACATGCAGCGAAAGAACCGCGCCAGTCTCACGTCAAGGCAAACAACAAAGTGTTTGAAATTGCCAAAGGCTGCTATATTGACGGCGAGTACATCCAGGCCGGCGAGAAGATTAATTGCGGCTGTGTTTCTCGCAGCATTATTGAGTTTTGAACATGAATGAAAAACTTGCATTGGATAGCCAGCGCTCCAAAGACGAGTCGGGGCATTTGAAGGTCGCGCGCACCGTCCTAAGCAAAGCCGCCGTAAACCCATACTTCGGGCGCGAGATCCCCGACTATCTGGAACTTGGCCTAGACCCCGATAAAGTCTACAAACTGCTGCGCGACCCGTCCGCACTGGAAAGCGGCGCCGATACGTTCAAGGGCAAGCAACTGCTGATCAAACATGAGTATGTCGATAGCAAGAAACCCGAGAAGGAACTTGTCATCGGCACTGTCGGCAGCAATATCGAATATGAAGACGGTAAAGTCTACGGCGATATCACCGTATGGGATGCCGAGGCAATCGAACTTATCGAATCCGAGAAGATGGCCGAACTATCGGCGTCCTATTGGTACAAAGCAAACATGGTGCCGGGTGAGTTTCAGGGCGAGGCTTATGATGGTACTATGCTTGACATCCACGGCAACCATGTGGCATTGGTCGCGCGTGGACGTATTGGCCGCGATGCCATCATTTCGGACAAACTACCTTTAGAACTGGAGTTCCATATGTTGAAAAAAGGCACCAAACAGCGAGTCGCGGCCAAGCTGCAAACTCTCGCAAAGGGTGGCATTGCTAACGATAGCGATGTCGAAGAAGTAATCCGCGAAGTTGCGGAAAACATCGAGCACAAGCCGAGTTTCGACGAAGCCAAGCTGCGCGAACTGGCCGGCGACAACTATGACGCCATTGTCGAGATGTTGGGCGGCAAGGCTGCTGAGGACGAAGTGCCGGAAAAACCCGAAGGCGGCGCTGATAAGCCTGCTGAAGACGAGAAAGACGAAGAGGCCGAAGAAGTGGAAGATGAGCCGAAGAAAGAGACCGCCATGGACGTCGACGCCATTGCTGCCAGCGTACAGGCCCGCATCGAGGGCAAGTATGCCGCACGAGACAAGGTTGAGCCGCTGGTGGGCCGTATCGCCCTGGATGGCTTCAAAGACGCCTCCGCGATCTACGCCTACGCGCTCAAGCAGAAAGGCATCGCCTGTGACGGCGTGAACGAAGCCGGCCTGGCCCAGCTTGTCAGCATGGCCACCTCGCAATCCAAACGCCCGCAGGTCGCGCTTGACTCTGCGATGCACGAGCCTTCGGCTCTGACCAGCCGCTTCCGTAAAGCCTAAGGGGATACCATCATGGCATTTCAACAGACTCTGAACCGCGATCCGTCCCGTGCCGTTGCCGGTGACTTCGCATCTACCAACCCGCGCAATGCAATGCTGGCCGGAGAAGGCTCGCTGCGCACTGCCGCCGCAATCACTGTCGGGTACTTCGCGTTTGCCGACCTGGCTACCGGCCTGGTGTACCCAGCTAACGCTGCTGGCCGCCGCGTGGGCTTCGTTCACCGCAACAACCAAGCCATTGTCCCGCTGGGTCAGGCTGCTAGCATGGTTGTCCCGGCTGGCCGCGAGACCGTCCTGTTCACCGATGGCGATTTCTATTGCGTGCTGGGCGGCGACTCCACTGTTGGCGCTGCCGTGTATGCGGACCCTGTAACGGGCGCGCCTACTCTTGCTGCCGATAATGGCGCTGTCACACCAGTTCCTAATATTGCTACCGGGTTCAAGGCCGCAGAAGCCAAGACCGCCGGCGAGCTGGTCAAAATCACCAAAGCGTCTATCTAAGGAGCGCGCAAATGTCTGAGAAACTGAACTTTCACGCGCTCGCTCAAGATGCGGGCATCGTGTATCAAACTGGTTTTCAGCCGCGAGAGCTGGACAACATGGCTCGCGCCACCGTTGCCAACGACGCCGACCTGATCACCGCCCCGAACGCCGGCATCCTGGCCTTATTCACCACTTACGTCGATCCGCGCGTCATCGAGATCGCTGTTGAGCCGATGAAGGCCGCGCAGATCTTCGGAGAGACCAAGAAAGGCACCTGGGTTGACGATAACCTGCAATTCCCGATTGCAGAATCGACTGGTGAAGTGTCGAGTTATGACGACTTCGGCACCAACGGCATGTCGGGCGCGAACGTCAACTGGGAAAACCGCCAGCCGTACCACTACCAGACCATCGTCGAAGTGGGCGAGCGTGAGGTAGAGCGTGCCGGTGCCGCTAAGCTGGACTGGGTAGCCCGTAAGCAGATCGCTGCCGCGCTGGTGCTGAACAAGTTTCAGAACAAGTCGTATTTCTACGGCGTATCCGGCCTGCAAAACTACGGCATCCTGAACGATCCGTCGCTGTCGGCTTCGCTGCCGGGTTCTGATTGGGACGCGCTGACTGCTGACCAGGTGTTTGCCTCGGTTCAGGGTGCGCTGTATGGCCGCTTGGTCGGTCAAACCAAGGGCCTGATCGACCGCGACTTCGCCGGTGTACTGCTGCTGTCGCCGCAGAACGAAGTGAACCTGCTGAAAACCAACCAGTACAACGTCAACGTGGTTGATCAGCTCAAGAAAAACTTCCCGAACCTGCGCATTGAGACCGCGCCGGAACTGTCCACCCCTGCCGGCGAATTGGTGTACATGATCGCCGACGAGTACGAAGGAGTTCGCACCATTGAGCCGACCTTCACCGAAAAGATGCGCGTGCATCCGATGGTGCTGGGTCTGTCGAGCTGGCAGCAGAAGCGCAGCCAAGGCACCGTTGGCGCGATCATCTATCGCCCTCTGATGGTCGCCAGTCTGATTCTGACCTAACATAGCGCGGGGCTTCGGCCCCGCCTTTACTGCTGGAGAAACGAATGAGCACTGTAACAATCGGCTGTAAACTTCCGAATGGCATCCTTATGTCGGCCCAGGTGGGCGGCAAGGAAGCCGAGTTCCGAATCAACGGCTGGAACCAGAACCTGATTCAGGGCACTGGCCACGGCATCACCCATGACGTGCCGAAAGACCTGTGGGACGCCTGGCGCGAGCAGTTCAAAGATTCCAAGCTGGTCAAAGGCGGCTTTGTGTTTGCCCACGCTCAAGAGCGTTCGGTCAAAGCTGAGGCTCAGGACAAGAAAGGCAACAAGTCCGGCACCGAGCAACTGCCTCAACTGACCGGCGACGCCAAAGAGGGCGGGCTGGGTAAGGTGGAAAAATAATGGAAAACCAACATCGCAAGATCAAGGGTTATCGTGATCTGAGTCAGGAAGAAATTGACCTGATGAACCGCATCAAGGCCAAGGGTGCTGAGCTGTTGGAGCTGCAAGCCGAGCTGGCCGACATGCTCAAGCTGCAAGAGGTCGCCAAGATCAACGCCATGGATCAAGCTTCGACCAGTGAAGTCGAGGCCGAAGCCAAGGCCGAGTTCAACCGCTTCCACGCCGCTGAGCCTTTCC
>Ga0209066_10000727_pt1 | contig 47005 bp, 52 predicted proteins | sample All_14_2_FD_187198 | JGI IMG/M metagenome (GOLD analysis project Ga0209066, IMG submission 187198) | Freshwater microbial communities in response to fracking from Pennsylvania, USA - Allegheny Zone_MetaG_DW_15 (SPAdes) (version 2) ... | reverse complement strand
AGACATGGATGCCACCGCCAATCGCCACCGCCGCCAGGTCCACCGGGCTGACATGCCCGAGCACCGCGGTATCGACCACCATCATGCCGATGGAGGCCAACTGGGCGATCAGGATCGGAAAGGCATGGCCGATCAGGCCGCGCATTGCGGTCAACATGGCATTGGACCGAAAAAGCTCAGACGATGCGCGCCTGCAATCCGGGCAGGCCATCGACCCCGGCGACCAGCACGTCACCGCGCAGCAAAGGGCCAACGCCGGCCGGCGTGCCGGTATAGATCAGATCGCCGGCCGCCAGCCGGACCATCGTCGACAGGTTGGCAATGATGTCGGCAACCTTCCAGCCCATCTGTTCAAGATTGCCGTCCTGACGCAAGGTGCCATTGACCTGCAGCCAGATCCGGCCAGTTGAAGGATGGCCGACCTGCGCCACCGGCGCCAGCGGACTACAAACCGCCGACTGGTCGAAACCCTTGCCCATGTCCCACGGATGCCCCTTTTCCTTGGCCTTTGCCTGCAGGTCGCGACGCGTCAGATCGAGCCCGACGCCATAGCCAAAAACCAGCCCGAGCGCATCGTCGACCGCAACATTTGCCCCACCGCTGGCGAGCGCCACCACCATTTCCACCTCGTGATGCAGGTTTGACGTCAACGGCGGATAAGCGACAGCCAGTTCGCCTTCGCCGCCGACCAGCGCATCACCGGGTTTGGTGAAGAAGAACGGCGGCTCCAGGCCATCGGCCTGCGCCGTCGCACCCATTTCGCGGGCGTGATCGGCGTAATTGCGGCCGACGCAGAAGATGCGACGCACCGGAAAAACGGCGTCGGTATTGCTCACCGGCAGTACGGGTTGAGCGTGAGGCGTGAAAACATGGCGCATGAATGACTCAGTCATATGTAATCAAAAATGTGCAATACTTCGACCATCGCACCACGTCATGTTAGCCCGTTTCCCCCCGTGAAGCCCAGCCCGCTACTCGCCCTCTGCTCGCTTCTCCTCCCGTTACCAGCGGCCGCAGCTGGCCTGGGAGAACTTGCCATACTCTCGAGAATTGGCGAGCCATTGCGCGCCGAAATCAGCATCATCGCCACCCCCGAGGAAAAACTCGAAGCCACATGCTTCAGCCTCGGAAAGATCAAGGATGCAGACCTGCCGGTCATCACCGGCGCTCAACTGGTATTGAAGAAACAGCGCGGACAATTGCAGCTCCGAATTTCCGGCAACAGGGCCCTGAACGAACCACTGGCAACATTGCGCCTGCATGCCGCTTGCGGTTTCGAACTGCAACGCGACTACATTGTGATGCCGATGCTACCCGACAGCCGGATCGAGCAGATCGACACCCCGCCTCCGGTGGCCAGGCTTGATCCACCGAGCGCCACGAAACCACGCCGCGAGCCAAAACCCGCCAGCAAAAGTACATCTGAAACCACACCGACCAGCACCAAACCAGCAGCACGTAGCGACCGCCTGGTCCTCGGCAGCAGCCCCATGCTCCTCGACTACACACTGCCCAAAACAGTCAGTGATGAAACCGAGGAACGCATGCTGCGCATGGAAACCAGCCTCGCCCGCCTGAACGAGAGCCTGCAAAGCCTCGACAAAGCGCTGGCGCTGGGTGCAGAAGCACAAGCGGCTGAACATGAATTGCAACTAGCAATCGCCATGCATAACCCACCCGCCGCCGGTCCGCTGGCACTGGCGCCTGAGGAACCCGCCTGGCGGAAATGGCTTGAGCTGATTTTCGGCACCCTGCTGGGCGGCGTGCTCAGTGCCTTGGCATTACAGTGGCTGAGTCGATTCAGACCGGGTTATCGAGATCGATGAATTCGCAATCGAGCCCGAAGCGCCCGGCCAGATGCCCGGCCAGCGCCTGCACGCCGTAGCGCTCGGTGGCATGATGCCCGGCTGCAATGTAGGCGACACCGCTTTCTTCGGCCAGATGCACCGTCTGCTCGGAAATCTCTCCGGACACATAGAGATCGACCCCCAGCGCAATCGCCTGCTCGAAGTAGCCTTGCGCCCCGCCGGAACACCAGGCGATACGCTTGACCGATTGTTGCGCCTCACCAATGACCAGCGGTTCACGTCCCAGGACACGTCCCAGATTTCCGGCAATCTGGCCCAGTGGCGCGGCATCCGGAAGATGGCCGAACCAGCCGATGTCCTGCTCGCCGAAGCGCCCGTCGGGCAACCAGCCACACAAGGCAGCCAGACGCGCGTTGTTGCCCAGTTCGGCATGGGCATCAAGCGGCAGATGGTAGGCAAGCAGACTGATGTCGTTGCGCAGCAAGGTCGCCAGCCGCTTGCGCCGGATGCCGGTGACCCGGCCATCCTCGCCCTTCCAGAAAAAACCGTGGTGCACGAGAATTGCCTGGGCACCGCGGTCGACCGCAAGATCGAGCAATTTCTGGCTGGCCGTCACGCCGGCGACGATCCGCCGCACCTCGCCATGTCCTTCCACTTGCAGACCGTTTGGGCAATAATCCCGGAACTTCGCAGCTTGCAGCAACTCATCCAGATACTGCGTCAATTCTTCAAGTTTCATCATCACGGATACTCATGCACAGGTTGTGGCTGATTTTTGCACAAACGGTCACCATTGCGTTGGCCATCGTCTTCACGGTTTCGACCCTGAAGCCTGAATGGCTGCCGCAAGGGCAACGCATCATCGCGTTGCAGGAAGCCTCCTCCAGCGCCGGCGGCGAGGCCCGCAGCGCCGGCTCCTACCGCGATGCGGCACGCGCGGCGCTGCCTGCCGTGGTCCATATCTACACGACGCAGCAGGTCCGCCAGCAACGTCACCCGCTGTTCGACGACCCGATCTTCCGGCACTTCTTCGGTGAGCGCCCGGAAGGACAGAACCAGCGCAACTCCGGACTGGGCTCCGGCGTCGTCGTCAGCCAGAACGGCTACATCCTGACCAATTTCCATGTCATCGACGCGGCCGACGACATCCAGGTCTCGCTCAATGATGGCAAGACCTACAAGGCCCGCATCGTCGGCGCCGACCCCGAATCGGATCTGGCAGTACTGCACATCGAAGCCAGCGGGCTGCCGGCAATCACCTTCGGCCAGATGGACAACCTGAGCGTCGGCGATGTCGTGCTCGCCATCGGCAATCCCTTCGGTGTCGGCCAGACGGTCACCATGGGCATCGTTTCGGCACTCGGCCGCTCGCACCTCGGCATCAACACCTTCGAGAACTTCATCCAGACCGACGCCGCGATCAACCCCGGCAACTCGGGTGGCGCGCTGGTCGATGCCCAGGGCAACCTGGTCGGCATCAATACCGCAATCTACTCGCGCACCGGCGGCAACCACGGCATCGGTTTCGCCATTCCCGTTTCCAGCGCCCGCAGCATCATGGAGCAGATCATCGAAAACGGTTCGGTCACGCGTGGCTGGATCGGTGTCGAAGCCCAGGAAATCACGCCGGAACTGGCCGAATCGTTCAGCCTGCCGGATACCGACGGCGCGCTGATCGCCGGTGTCGTGCGCGGCAGCCCGGCCGACAAGGCCGGCATCCGCCCGGGTGACGTGCTGCTGTCGGTCAACGGCAAGGCGGTCACCGATCCGCAGGTCATGCTCGACCTGATTGCCGACCTGAAACCGGAAGACCGGGCCGGCTTCCGCCTGCGTCGTGACCGCAGCATTCTTGAACTGCAGGTCCGCATCGGCAAACGACCGCCACTGCGCGCCGAGGAATAAGCCCGATGTGCCAGCTCCTCGGCATGAACTGCAATGTGCCGACCGACATCTGCTTTTCCTTCTCCGGCTTCCAGGCGCGGGGCGGCGCAACCGATGTCCATGCCGACGGCTGGGGCATCGCCTTTTTCGAAGGGCGTGGTACCCGCCTCTTTCTCGATCCGCAACCCTCGGCCAGCTCACCGGTGGCCGAACTGGTCAGCCATTACCCGATCCGCTCGAAGAACGTCATCGCGCATATCCGCAAGGCGACCCAGGGATCGATCAAACTGGAAAACACGCATCCGTTCATGCGCGAACTGTGGGGCCGTTACTGGATATTTGCCCATAACGGCAATCTGCTCGACTTTACCCCGGCGCTCGACGGCAGTTTCGTGCCAGTCGGCAATACTGACAGCGAACGCGCCTTCTGCTGGCTGCTGCAGTCCTTCCGCCAGCGCTTTGGCGATCACATGCCGGACGATGCCGCACTGTTCGACGCGCTGCACGAACTGACGCTGGGAATCGCCGCCCACGGTGAATTCAACTTCCTGCTGTCGAACGGCGACTGCCTGCTCGCGCACGCCTCGACGCGACTGAGCTATATCGTACGCCAGGCCCCGTTTGCCAAGGCACACCTGAACGACCAGGACATTACCGTCGATTTCAGCGAAGTCACCACGGCGCACGACTGCGTGGCGGTCATCGCCACCTTGCCGCTGACCGACAATGAAGCATGGACGACGATGCCGCCGGGAACGCTGTGGCGCTTCGCCGAAGGCAATGTCGAGGCTCAGCGCGTAACCCGGCCTGGGCCACCGCGCAACTGACTTATCGTTAGCGTTCCAACTTGCGGAATTCGGCTTCGGCCTTGTCCAGCTCGGCATCCAGTTCGGCGTCGGTTTTTTCCGCCAGACCGGTGTCGACCGCAGCAGCGGCATCCGCCTCGGCCCGCGTGGTGCCTTTCGAGACCAGACTGGCCGCCAGGATGCCCAGCTCGTACAACAGGCACATCGGGATCGCCAGGGCCAGCTGGGACACCACGTCCGGCGGGGTCACCACGGCTGCGACGACGAAGGCGCCGACGACAAAATAAGAACGCCACTCCTTGAGTTTCTCGACCTTGACCACCCCCAGCTTGACCATCACGACCAGGGCCACCGGTACCTCGAAGGACAGGCCAAACGCCAGGAACATGCTCATCACGAAGGACAGGTAGGCTTCGATGTCCGGCGCCGGCGTGATGCTTTTCGGGGCAAAACTGTTGATGAAGTGAAAGACCTGACCGAACACGAAGAAATAGCAGAAAGCCATGCCAAGCAGGAACAGGATCGTGCTGGAAATGATCAGCGGAATGCCAAGGCGACGTTCATGCGCGTAAAGACCGGGGGCAACGAAGCCCCAGGCCTGAAAAAGGATGAACGGCAGGGCCAGCACGAAAGCGACCATCGCGGTGACCTTCAATGGCACCATGAACGGCGTAACGACGCCGATGGCGACCATCTTCGTCCCCTCGGGCAAGGCACTGGTCAGCGGTGCGGCGAGAATATCGTAGATTGCGCCCGGGCCGGGGTAAAGCGCCAGCGCGCCCATGACCACGGCAATCGCGATCAGGCTGCGCAATACCCGGTCGCGCAATTCGACCAGATGGGAAACGAAGGATTCTTCCTGCGGGGCGTCGCTCATGCGGCGTTCGTACTCTTGATGCTGTCCGCCACGGCCGGAGCCGGGGCAGGTGGCGCGATTTCCGGCGTGACGACCGGGGCCTGGACCAGCGGTTCGGCCACACTGGCCGCCAGCTTGTCCACCTCATTGCCGGCCGCCCGAGCAGTCGCTTCCAGCTCGGCGACCGCCGACTGGACCGGACTTTCAAACCCGGTGCGTACCGTGTCGTACTCCTTGCGCACCGTATCCTCGAGCGAGCGGGCCGATTCACTGACCTGGGCCTGCAACTTCTTCAGTTCGTCGAGTTGCATTTCACGATTGATGTCCGACTTGACGTCGTTGACATAACGCTGCGCGCGCCCGAGCAGATGGCCGAGCGCCCGCGCCACCTTGGGCAGGCGTTCGGGACCGATGACCAGCAGCGCAACAACGCCGATCACCATCAATTCGGAAAAGCCGATATCGAACATGTATGTTAGCCGTAGGCGAGCCGGCGTGACGCCGGCTCAAGCGGTCAGGACTTGGTCTTTTCCTGGACCTCGACGTCGATGGTCTGGCCACCGACTTGCTGGGTCGGCTGCGCCGCATCGGCCGGTTTGTCGGCGTTGGCTTCCTTCATGCCGTCCTTGAAGCCTTTGACGGCGCCGCCCAGATCCTGACCGACATTGCGCAGTTTCTTGGTGCCGAACACGAGCATGACGATGACCAGGACGATCAGCCAGTGCCAGATGGAAAATGTACCCATGGTGATATCTCCTTAAATTCGCTTGAGCATGGGGCCGACCGGATCGGGTCCGCCCACGATGTGCATGTGCAGATGGGGCACTTCCTGCTGCCCGATCTCGCCAGTGTTGATGATTACCCGGAAGCCACCCGGGCTGCCCTGTTCTACTGCAATTTCGTTGGCCTTGACAAGCATCCGGCCAAGTACCTCGGCATCCTCGGCCGTCGCTGAAGCAAGCGAGGTAATGTGCTTTTTCGGCACCACCAGAACATGTACCGGGCGGGCCGGATGGATGTCCTTTAACGCCAGGATCAACTCGTCCTCATAGACCTTCTGCGACGGAATCGTTCCGGCGACGATCTTGCAGAACAGGCAGTCGCTCACTTGCCGGCGCTCCGCGCAGCCTTCTCGTCAATACCGGAAATGCCTTCACGACGGCGCATTTCCTGCGACACATCCTCGATCGACAGGCCATAAAAAGCCAGCAGCACGAGTACGTGATAGATGACGTCGGTCGATTCCCAGACGATGTTCAGCCGCTTGCCGTCCTTGCCGGCCATGATCAGTTCGGCGCATTCCTCGCCGATCTTCTTCAGGATGGAATCCGGACCTTCGGAGAACAGCTTGGCCGTGTAGGACTTTTCCGGATCGGCATTGCGACGCGACGCCAGGGTTTCGGAGAGACGATGCAGAATGTCATGCGTACTCATTTGTATATTTCCTTCGGGTCTTTCAAAACCGGATCGACGGCAATCCAGCGATCCCCACTCAATTCATTGAAAAAACAGCTTTCACGTCCGGTATGACAGGCAATGCCACCAACCTGTTCAACGGTCAGCAACAGGACATCACCGTCGCAATCGGTACGGATGGACTTCACCTTCTGGAAGAAGCCCGATTCCTCACCCTTGCGCCACAAACGCCGGCGCGATCGGGACCAGTATACCGCGTTGCCGCAGTTCACCGTTTCCTGCAGCGACTCCCGGTTCATGAAGGCGAACATGACGATCCGCCCCTCCTGATCCTGAGCAATCGCCGGGATTATGCCGTCGGCGTCCCATTTCAGGGCTTCCAGCCAGGGCAAGGCGTTGTCGAGATCGGCCATTACAGGCGCACCTCGATGCCGCGCGCAGCCATGTATTCCTTGGCCTGGCGCACGGTGTATTCACCGAAGTGAAAGATTGACGCTGCCAGCACCGCATCGGCGCGGCCTTCGCTGACCCCGTCGGCCAGATGCTGCAGGTTGCCGACACCGCCGGAAGCGATCACCGGAATCTTCACCGCGTCGGAGACGGCGCGGGTCAGCGCCAGATCGAAGCCGTTCTTGGTGCCGTCGCGGTCCATGCTGGTCAGCAGGATTTCACCGGCACCGAGCATTTCCACCTTTTTTGCCCAGTCGACCGCAGAAATCCCGGTGTCGTTGCGGCCGCCATGGGTGAACACATGCCACTGGCCGGGTGCCGTCTGTTTGGCGTCGATGGCGACGACAATGCACTGCGAACCGACCTTGCTTGACGCGTCGAAAACCAGATCCGGGTTCTGGACCGCGGCGGTATTCATCGACACCTTGTCGGCGCCGGCATTGAGCAGACGACGCACGTCCTCGACCTTGCGCACGCCGCCGCCAACGGTCAACGGAATGAAAACCTGCTCGGCGCAAGCTTCGACGATGTGCAGGATGATGTCGCGCTGATCACTGGAGGCCGTGATGTCGAGAAAGGTGACTTCGTCGGCGCCCTGCTCGTTGTAGCGGCGGGCGATCTCGATCGGATCACCGGCATCGCGCAGACCAACGAAATTGGTGCCCTTGACGACCCGGCCGGCGGTGACGTCGAGACAGGGAATGATGCGCTTGGCGAGCATCAGGCGCCCAACTCGTCGGCCAGCTTCTGGGCGGCGGCGAAATCGAGCGAGCCGTCATAGACCGCCCGGCCGGCGATGGTACCGACGACGCCCTCGCCTTCAACGGCGCACAGCGCGCGGATGTCGTCGAGGTTGGACAGGCCGCCGGAGGCGATCACCGGAATCGTCAGCGCCTGCGCCAGACGCACGGTGGCTTCGATGTTCAGACCGGAGAGCATGCCGTCGCGGCCGATGTCGGTGTAGATGATCGATTCGACGCCGTAATCCTCGTATTTCTTGCCCAGATCGACGACATCGTGACCGGTCAGTTTCGACCAGCCGTCGGTCGCCACCTTGCCATCCTTGGCGTCGAGCCCGACGATGATGTGGCCGGGGAAAGCGACGCAGGCGTCGTGCAGGAAGCCGGGGTTCTTCACCGCGGCAGTGCCGATGATGACGTAGGACAAACCGCCGTCGAGGCAGGCTTCGATGGTGTCGAGATCGCGGATGCCGCCACCGAGCTGGACCGGGATGTCGTCGCCGACTTCCGCCAGGATCGCCTTGATCGCCGCAGCGTTCTTCGGCTTGCCGGCGAAGGCACCGTTCAGGTCAACCAGATGCAGGCGCCGGGCGCCCTGGTCAAGCCAGTGCCGAGCCTGTTCGGCCGGGCTGTCGGAGAAGATGGTGGCCTGTTCCATCAGGCCTTGTTTGAGGCGGACACATTGTCCGTCCTTCAGGTCGATTGCGGGGATGATCAGCATGGGGAATCAACGGAGAGTAAAAATTCGGCAGACGCGAATCAGGGGCGCCACTCGACAAAATTCTTCAAAAGCTGCAGGCCGTCGCGGGCGCTTTTCTCGGGATGGAACTGAACGGCAAAGATATTATCCCGGCCCACCGCACAGGTAAAGGGCACGCCGTAGTCGGTCGTGCCGACAGTCAGCGCCGGATCGATGGTCTGCACGCAGTAGCTGTGCACGAAATAGAAACGCGAGTTGTCGGCGATGCCGGCCCACAGCGCGTGCGGTGCCTGCCGGACTTCGTTCCAGCCCATGTGAGGCACCTTCAGGCGCAGGCCGTTGCGGTCGACCATCCGTTCGTCGGGAAAACGCTTCACCTCGCCAGGGAAAACTCCCAGGCCGGCAACATCGCCCTCCTCGCTGCGTTCGAACAGCATTTGCTCACCGACACAAATGCCGAGGAAAGGCTTGTCCTGCGCCGCCTGCAGCACGACTGCGCGCAAGCCGCGGGCATCGAGTTCGCGCATGCAGTCGGGCATCGCGCCCTGACCGGGAAAAACGACACGCTCGGCGGCTGCAACGACGGCCGGATCGGCGGTAACGACCACCGGCGTACCGCCGGCGACATGCTCCAGCGCCTTCGACACCGAGCGCAGATTGCCCATGCCATAGTCAATGACGGCGATGGTCACAGCGAACCCTTCGTCGACGGCATACAGCCAGCCATGCGCGGATCAGGCGTGACCGCCATGCGCAGCGCCCGGCCGAAGGCCTTGAAGATGGTTTCGGCCTGGTGGTGGGCATTCTTGCCGCGCAGGTTGTCGATGTGCAGCGTCATGCCGGCGTGATTGACCAGGCCGTGGAAGAACTCTGACACCAGGTCGACGTCGAACTGGCCGATCACCGCCCGCGTGAAATCGCAATTGAGTTCGAGCCCTGGCCGGCCGGACAGGTCGATGACGACCCGCGACAATGCCTCGTCGAGCGGTACGTAGCTGTGGCCGTAACGGGTCAGGCCCTTCTTGTCGCCCCAGGCCTTGGCCAGCGCCTGGCCGAGCGTGATGCCGATGTCCTCGACGGTGTGATGCGCGTCGATATGCAGGTCGCCCTTGGCGTCAATGTCGAGGTCGATCAGCCCGTGCCGGGCGATCTGGTCGAGCATGTGGTCGAGGAAGGGAACACCGGTGGCGAACTTGCCCTGACCGGTGCCGTCGAGATTCAGACGCACGGTAATTTGCGTCTCCAGGGTGTTACGGGTGACTTCGGCTTGCCGCATGACTTGTCTTCGAGCAGAGGGCTGCAAAACGTTGAAACGGAGGGGCATGATACCATTTCGTCCATCTTTTACGCCTTCCGTGAAAACCCCATGAGCCGTTTCTGGAGCCAGGTCGTCCGCGACCTCACACCGTATGTTCCGGGCGAGCAGCCCAAGATCGCCAACCTGATCAAGCTGAACACCAACGAACACCCCTTCCCACCGTCGCCCGCCGTCGTCGCGGCGATCCAGGCCGAACTCGGCGATGACGGTGCCCGCCTGCGCCTCTACCCGGACCCCAATGCCGACCTGCTGAAGAACGCCGTTGCCCGTCGCTACGCCGTCACGGCGGCCGAAGTCTTCGTCGGCAACGGTTCGGACGAAGTGCTGGCGCATGTCTTCATGGCCCTGTTGAAGCACGATGCGCCGATCCTGTTTCCGGACATCACCTACAGTTTCTATCCGGTCTATTGCGGGCTGTACGGCGTGGACAGCATCACCGTTCCGCTCGCCGCCGACTTCACGATCGATCCTGCGGATTATTGCGGTCAACCGGGCAAAAACGGAAAAATCGGCGGCATCATCTTCCCCAACCCGAATGCACCGACCGGCCGACTAATGGCGCTCGATGCCGTCGAGCAGATCGTGCGCGCCAATCCGGATTGTGTCGTCGTCGTCGATGAGGCCTACGTCGATTTCGGTGGCGATACGGCAATCCCGCTGACGCAGAAGTACGACAACCTGCTGGTCATCCACACGCTGTCGAAATCGCGCTCGCTGGCCGGCCTGCGGGTGGGCTACGCGGTCGGCCATCCGGCGCTGATCGAAGCGCTGGAACGGGTCAAGAACAGCTTCAATTCCTATCCGCTGGATCGCCTGGCGATCGTCGGCGCCGTGGCTGCGATCGAGGACGAAACCCACTTCCAGACCTGCTGCCAGGCCGTCATCGCCACGCGCACGCAGTTGAGCGCTGATCTCGCCGCGCTCGGCTTCGAGGTGCTGCCGTCAGCCGCCAATTTCATCTTCGCCCGCCATCCCCAGCGCGATGCAGCGGAACTGGCCAAGGCGTTGCGCGAGCGCAGCATCATCGTCCGCCACTTCAAGCTGCCGCGCATCGACCAGTTCCTGCGCATCACCATCGGCAGCGACGCCGACTGTCAGGCACTTACCGACGGCCTGCGCGACATCATCGGCTGAAAGCCGAACTCAGACCAGGCCGAGCAGCCCAAACAACGCACCCGCACCGATGAACCACAGCGGGTGCAGCTTGGTCTTCAAGTTGGCGACCACGGTCGCCGCCAACAGCCCCCAGGCGACAAGCCCCAAGCCGGCTGACTGGGAGATCAACGTTGCGCCGGAAAAAACCAGGCCAACGGCCAGCGGCGCCACGCCGAGACTGATCGCCTTCTGCCAGCGCTTGCCGGCAAAACTTTCCCAGCGATCGATCAGCAGGTAGATCAGCACGCTCATCGGCAGGCACATCGCCAGTGTCGCCGCCAGCGCCCCGGCCAAGCCGGCAACTTTCCAGCCGATCAGCGTCACCACCAGCACATTCGGCCCGGGTGCCGCCTGGGCGATGGCGTAGAGATGGGTGAAGGTCGTGTCGTCGAGCCATTGATGTTGCTCAACGACAACGCGGTGCATTTCCGGCAACAGTGCCGTTGCACCGCCAAAGGCAACAAAAGACAGGATCGCGAACTCGCGGAACAGCTCGAACACCAGGCTCATCGCCGCCCCAGCCGCCAGTACGCCAGCCCGCCCGACAGCGCCAGCCCGCCGAGCATGACCCACAGCATCGGCCAGCGCAGCCAGGCGATGCCAGCCACGACCAGCACGACAAAGGGCAGAAAAGCCGCCTTGTCACGAATGGCCGTGCCCATGCGCCAGGCCATCGCGAACAGCAGACCGGCACCGACGGCGGCAATGCCCCGCAGCATCGACTGGGCCACCGGCAGATTGCCGTACGCGTCATAGAGCATCGCCAGCAACAGCACGATGGCGATCGGCCCAGCCAGCAGACCAACCGGAGCGACAATGGCGCCGGCCAGACCCTGGTAGCGCTTGCCGACGACCACCGCCAGATTGACCACATTCGGCCCGGGCAAAAACTGACACAACCCCAACTGGGCGTTGAATTCCTCGGCCGTCATCCAGCGCCGCTGCTCGACCAGCATGCGTCGGGCAAAAGGCAGTACACCGCCAAAACCGGACAGACCAACCGATGAAAAGCCCAAAAAAAGCGCCCGGAGATCCGGGCGCGGGGGATTTTCAGGATTTATCACGGTCGACCGCAGAAATGGCTCAGTCTTCCAGCCGGAATTCCGCCGACTTCGCATGCGCCGGCAGTCCTTCGCCGTGCGCCAGCGTAGACGCGATGCGGCCCAGCGTCTGCGCCCCGGCTTTCGACACCTTGATCAGGCTGGTGCGCTTCTGGAAATCATAGACGCCGAGCGGCGACGAAAAACGCGCCGAGCCGGACGTCGGCAGCACGTGGTTCGGCCCGGCGCAATAGTCGCCGAGCGATTCCGAGGTGTAGTGACCGATGAAGATGGCGCCGGCGTGGTGAATCTTCTCGACCCATGGATCGGGATCGGCCAGTGCCAGTTCGAGATGCTCCGGGGCAACGCGGTTGGCGATCGCCACCGCCTCGTCCATGTCGCGGACCAGGATGAAGGCACCGCGATTGGTCAGCGAGGTGCGGATGGTTGCCTGGCGCGGCATGGTCGGCAGCAGTTTTTCGATGCTCGCCTGCACCCGCTCGAGGAAAGCCGCGTCAGTACAGATCAGGATCGATTGCGCCAGCTCGTCGTGCTCGGCCTGAGAAAAGAGGTCCATCGCCACCCAGTCCGGATTGCCGGAACCATCCGACACCACCAGGATTTCCGACGGCCCCGCCACCATGTCGATGCCGACGATGCCGAACACCCGCCGCTTGGCCGTAGCCACGTAAGCATTGCCCGGACCGACGATCTTGTCCACCTGCGGCACGGTCTGCGTGCCGTAGGCCAGCGCCCCGACCGCCTGCGCGCCGCCCAGCGTGAACACCCGGTCGACGCCGGCCAGACAGGCCGCTGCCAGCACCAGCTGGTTTTTTTCACCGTCCGGCGTCGGCACGACCATGATCAGTTCCTTGACGCCGGCCACCTTGGCCGGAATCGCGTTCATCAGCACCGACGACGGATAGGCCGCCTTGCCACCGGGCACATACAGTCCGACGCGGTCGAGCGGGGTGATCATCTGGCCGAGCATGGTGCCGTCGGCTTCGGTATAGGACCAGCCTTCGAGACGCTGCTTCTCGTGATAGACGCGCACCCGGTGCGCAGCCGCTTCAAGCGCGGCGCGACGGTCGGCCGGCAGCGCGTCGAGCGCGGCCTGCATTTCCACCCGGGTCAGTTCCAGATCGGCCATCGAAGCGGCCGCCAGGCGGTCGAAACGATTGGTGTATTCGATCACGGCAGCATCACCGCGCGTCTTGACGTCGGCCAGGATGGCGGCGACGGTGCGCTCGATACCTTCATCCGCCGCCGCTTCGAAAGCCAGCAGCGCATTCATTTTTGCCGAAAAATCGGCGTCGACCGTAGACAGACGCTTGATCGCAACAGCCATTTACTTCTCCACCGCCCGGGCAAAGGCGTCGATGATCGGTTGCAGGGTCTCGCGCTTGACCTTCAGCGCTGCCTGATTGACGACCAGGCGCGAGGAAATGTCCATGATGTGCTCGCAGGCCACCAGCTTGTTGGCCTTCAGCGTGCCGCCGGTGGACACCAGATCGACGATGGCGTCGGCCAGACCGGCCAGCGGCGCCAGCTCCATCGAGCCATACAGCTTGATCAGGTCCACATGGACGCCCTTGGCGGCGAAATGCTCGCGCGCAGTCTTGATGTACTTCGATGCCACCTTCAGACGATTGCCCTGACGCACGGCATTCTGGTAATCGAAGCCTTCCGGGATGGCGACCATCATCCGGCACTTGGCGATCTTCAGATCCAGCGGCGCGTACAGACCTTCACCGCCATGCTCGATCAGCACATCCTTGCCGGCGACGCCGATGTCGGCAGCGCCGTACTGGACATAGGTCGGCACATCGGTGGCGCGAACGATGACGACGCGCACATCGGGCTGGTTGGTCTCGATGATCAGCTTCCGGGAGGTTTCCGGATTCTCGGTCGGCACAATGCCGGCAGCAGCCAGCAAGGGCAAGGTCTCGTCGAAGATGCGGCCCTTCGAAAGGGCAATGGTGATACCGGTCACGGGCGAAGTCTCGTGGGGGAAAAACGCGATTTTACCGCAAAGCGGCAAGGCCGCCGAAAGCTGCGGCCAAAAAGCAAAAAGCCCGGCAAGCCGGGCTTTTTGATACAGGCGTATCCGGTAGCTTATTCAGCCGGGCGGATGTTGGCAGCCTGCTTGCCCTTCGGGCCATTGACGACGTCGAACGTCACCTTCTGGTTCTCGGCCAGGGTCTTGAAACCATTGCCTTGAATTGCAGAGAAGTGAGCGAAGAGGTCTTCACCACCTTCAGACGGGGAGATGAAACCAAAACCTTTGGAGTCGTTGAACCACTTGACGGTACCAGTTGCCATTTTATAGCTTCCTTGGAAAAAATATTAATAAGAACGAGAACCAAGACCGAGGAGCTGACAAACCGATTACGGTGCAGGAACAACACACTGCCTGGAAATCCCGAACCTTGAGTATGGGGGCATAAGAGAAATAAGCAAAGCTTTTTTTAAGCTTTTTTGCAGTCGACCGCAAAAAAACATGAAATTCGTCCGTCAAGCAACAGCCTCAACGAACCCGCTGCACGCTTGCACCGAGGCTCGCCAGCTTTTCCTCGATGCGCTCGTAGCCACGGTCAAGGTGATAAATCCGGTCGATCAGCGTTTCACCGCGCGCGACGAGACCGGCAATGATCAACGAAGCCGAAGCACGCAGATCCGTTGCCATCACCGTCGCGCCTTCCAGCTTGTCGGTGCCACGGACAATCGCGTTGTTGCCTTCGATCTGAATGTTGGCACCAAGACGCATCAGCTCGCTGACATGCATGAAACGATTCTCGAAAATGGTCTCGCGGATCGTCGCAACACCGTCGGCAACACAATTGATGGCCATGAACTGCGCCTGCATGTCGGTCGGAAACGCCGGATAGGGTGCCGTGCGCAGACTTACAGCCTTCAGCCGCGGCGGCGCGGATAGACGGATCGCATCGCGCTCGACGACAACATCACAACCGGCATCCATCAACTTGTCCACGACGGAATCCAGGTAGGCAGCAGAGGTCCTGGTCAACCGGACATTGCCCCCGGTGACAGCCGCCGCACACAGGTAAGTCCCCGTTTCGATGCGATCCGGCATGATCGAATGGCGCGCCCCATGCAGCTTCTCCACTCCCTGGATGCGGATGATGTCGGTGCCGGCACCGGATATTCGCGCCCCCATCGAAATCAGACAGTTGGCCAGATCGACGACTTCCGGCTCGCGCGCAGCGTTCTCGATGATCGTCTCGCCTTCTGCCAGACAAGCCGCCATCATCAGGTTCTCGGTCCCGGTCACGGTCACCATGTCGGTGCAGATGCGCGCGCCCTTCAGCCGACTGGCCTTGGCGTGCACATAGCCCTGTTCGACGGTAACCTCCGCCCCCATGGCCTGCAGGCCCTTGATGTGCTGATCGACCGGCCGGGCGCCAATCGCGCAGCCGCCCGGCAGCGACACGCGAGCCTCGCCACAGCGCGCAACCAGCGGGCCAAGCACGAGGATCGAAGCGCGCATGGTCTTGACCATCTCGTAGGAGGCCACCGGATTGTTCAGACCGCGGCCATTGAGCGTCAGCCCGTCGGCACCATCATTGGCAACGCCGACACCCATATCGCCAAGCAGGCGGAGCATCGTCGAGATATCGTTCAGTTGCGGCACATTGACCAGCTCAAGCGGATCGGCCGACAGCAAGGATGCGCACAAGATCGGCAAGGCGGCATTCTTGGCGCCCGACATGGCAACTTCGCCGGAAAGGACGCTACCGCCCTGAATCAACAATTTATCCACGCTGGGCGCTCCATTCTTCAGGGGTCAGTGTCTTGAATGACAAGGCATGCAGTTCGCCAGTCGCCAACTTTTCCTTGAGCGTCTGGTACACGCGCTGCTGGCGCTGGACACGATTCTTGCCGACAAACTCGGCGCTGACGACAAGAGCCTCGAAATGCTGGCCATCGCCATCCAGTTCAAGGTGGTCGCAGGCCATGCCGGCGAGGATGAGTTGCTTGATCAGTTCGGGATGCATGCGTATCAGTTTCTCAGTTTCCAGCCGCGCTTGAGCAAGGCCAGCGTTAACAGACTGGTCACCGCCAAGCAGACAGCGACCACCGCCAGACTACGCTCCGGCGCCACGTCCGAAACGCCGAAAAAGCCGTAGCGGAAGCCGTCGATCATGTAAAAAACGGGATTGTAATGGGACAACTGCTGCCAGAACGTTGGCAATGTGTAAATCGAATAGAAGACGCCAGAGAGCATGGTCAAGGGCATGATCAGGAAATTCTGGAAAGCCGCCAGCTGGTCGAACTTCTCCACCCAGATGCCGGCAATCACCCCCAGCGCCCCGAACCATGCGCCTCCGAATACGGCAAAGGCAAGTATCCACCACGGTGCCACGACCTGCAGTTCGACAAACCACACGGTGGCCAGCAACACCCCGACACCTACCATCAAGCCCCGCACCAGCGCCGCCAGCACATAGGCAATGAAAAAGACACTGTAAGGCAGGGGCGGCAACAGCACGAATACGATGGAACCGGTAACCTTGGCCTGGATCAGGCTGGACGAGGAATTGGCGAAGGCATTCTGCAATACCTGCATCATCACCAGGCCGGGAATCAGGAAACTGGTGTAACCGACACCATGCACCCGGACATGATCCTCAAGCACATGCCCGAAGATCATCAGGTAGAGCATCGCCGTCAGCACCGGCGCCGCGACGGTCTGGAAGGCAACCTTCCAGAAACGCAGCACTTCCTTGTAGAAAAGCGTCCAGAAACCGATCATTGACGCATCGTCCGCATGAAAACCTCTTCCAGCGACGCACCGGGATGCGCCGCCATCAGGTTGGCCGTACTGTCCAGCGCAATCACCTGCCCCTGCTTCATCAGGGCAATCCGGCCGCACAGGGCTTCGGCCTCTTCCAGATAATGCGTGGTCAGGATGATCGCATGCCCCTCGCTGTTAAGCCGACGGACGAACTGCCACAAACCCTGACGCAACTCGACATCAACCCCAGCCGTGGGCTCGTCGAGAACGATGACCGGCGGTTTGTGCACCAGCGCCTGGGCCACCAGGACCCGCCGCTTCATGCCGCCGGACAGGCTGCGCATATTGGCATCGGCCTTGGTGCTCAGATCCAGATGGTGCAGGATTTCGTCAATCCAGTCATCATTCCGGCGAATGCCGAAATAGCCGGACTGAATGCGCAAGGCTTCGCGGACACTGAAAAAGGGATCAAACACCAACTCCTGCGGCACGACGCCGAGGAGTCGCCGGGCGGCACGAAAATCACGCACGACATCATGCCCAAGCACCTTGATCTGCCCTGAATCCAGACGTGACAAACCAGCCAGACAGGAGATCAGCGTCGTCTTGCCGGCACCATTCGGGCCGAGCAAACCGAAAAATTCACCTTGCGCAATTTCGAGCGAAACACCGGCCAGCGCCTTCAGCGAACCGAAAGACTTGACGACGTCGACGATGGATACAGCAGGAACCATGAGGGCCAATCAGGCCTGGGGCAGCAGCGCGGTAATGCCGTAAAGCTCGGCAAGCGACAGAACGCCGGCTGGCACACCGGAAAAACTTACCTTGGCGCCAATCCGCACAGCGTGACGCAACCAGCCCAGCATGACCGCGACCGCCGACGAATCTGCCTCGGCAACCGCAGAAAGGTCAAACACCACGTCACCTTTCGTCATTTGCGCGCAGCCCTCGCCCAGCAATACCCGCGCATTATCCATCACCATCGCGCCACTGACATTCAGCCGATCGGCCGAGCGTTCGATCATTTCCGGACGGCCTTGGAGGCAGTTGCCTCAAGCGACTTGTTCTTGGCCGCCAGGCTCGCGATCAGCCCGTCAATGCCGCCGTCGCGCACTTCACGTGAAAACTGCTCGCGGTAATTCGTCACCAGGCTGATGCCGGCGACAACGACGTCATACACTTTCCACTTACCATCAGCCAGTTCCAGCCAGTAATCAATCTGCACCGGCTGACTGCCCGGCTGAATGACTTCGGAACGGACCAGGACATCAGTTTCACCATCCTTCATCCGGAACGGCTTGAAAACGATACGCTGGTTGCTATAACTGGTCAGTGCGTTGGAGTAGGTGCGCACGAGGAGCATCTTGAACTCTTCGGCAAGACGGTTTTTTTGTGCGGGATTCGCCCCCCGCCAGTCACGCCCGACAGCGAGCGAGGTCATGCGCTGGAAATTGAAATTCGGCAGGACCTTGGCATCAACGAGAGCAACAATCTTCTGCGTATCGCCATTCCGGATATCCTTGTCCTGACGGACGATATCCAGCACCTCTTCCGATACACGCTTGACCATGGCATCCGGCGCCTCGGCGGCCATCGCCGAAACAGAAACCAGACACACAAGGAGAGCGGCAAAAAATCGATTCATCATTGAAACCCGTCAGATTCAGTAATCTTCACGCGGCGGACGGCCATCGTGAATCAGATTGCGCCGACGCTGCAGATAAGCGTCCCGAATATATGCGTACTTGTCCAGCGAAGCCTCCTCGACAATTTTGTCAGCCGGCAACAAACCTGCGCGGATATCGACAAAACGCAGCACTGAAGTACCCACCCGCACGCTACCGGGACTGACAAACGAAACGGGATCAACCCACGTATCCACAGCCCAGCCCGCGGTATCGCGAGTGGTTCGCGGGCCGATCACCGGGAAGAAGAGGTAGGGGCCGTCATTGACACCCCAGACAGCCAGCGTCTGGCCAAAATCCTCGTTGTAACGTTCCAGGCCCATCTCACTGGCGACGTCGAACAAGCCGAAGATGCCGACTGTCGAATTGATCAACAAGCGCGCGACACCCGTACCTGCATCACCAACCTTGCCTTGCATGGCATTATTGGCGCCGACCCAGACTTCACCGACATTGCCGAAAAAATTGCCGACACTGGCCTTGACCGGCAACGGAACAGCTGCATCATAGGCTTGGGCAACGGGACGTGCAGCATACTTGTCCAGCACTTCGTTGGTCGAGAACATGGCACGATTGAAGCCCTCAAAAGGGTCGCGCTGGCTCTCCTGAGCATTGACCAGCCCTGTGCCGGCAACCGCCAAAGCCCCCCCGAAGGCCAGCAGGCCAACCAGTCGCCGAATCGAAAATCCTGCCATTACTGTCATTTGCTATCCTGTCCTTCAGCCGCCTTGTTGAAGAGGAATTGGCTAATCAGTTTTTCCAAGACTACCGCCGACTGGGTCATTTTCACCGAATCGCCCGGCTGCAACATCTTCTCGTCGCCACCAACATCAAAACCGATGTACTGCTCACCCAGCAAGCCCGCCGTATAAATGGAGGCGAAGGTATCGCGCGGGAAACGATAGCGTCCGTCGATATTCATCGTCACCTGCGCCTGGTAGCTCTCCGGATCAAAACGTATGTCCGAAATCCGCCCCACCAGCACGCCCGCACTTCTGACCGGGCCACGTACCTTGAGGCCGCCGATGTTATCAAACTTGGCTTGCAGCACATAGGTTTCAGACAGGTGCGCCGAGGAAAGATTTCCCACCTTGAGCGCTAAAAACAACACTGCTGCCAGACCCAAAGCAACAAAAAAGCCGACCCACAGATCGAGAACGGTACGGTTCATGAATTACCCCGGAACATGAACGAAGTGAGAATGAAATCCAGCGCCAATATGGTCATCGCCGAGGTAACCACAGTACGAGTGATTGCCCGCGACACCCCCTCTGCCGTCGGCACGGAGTCATAACCTTCGAAAACAGCGATCAACGAGACCGCAAAACCAAAAACAACACTTTTGATGATGCCATTCAGGATGTCATAGCGAAAATCAACACTCGACTGCATCTGTGACCAGAAGGCGCCATCATCGACTCCGATGAGGACGACGCCGACCAACCAGCCGCCAAACACGCCCATCGCCGAGAACATCGCAGCCAGCAAGGGCATCGAGATTACACCACCCCAGAAGCGGGGGGCGACGACACGGGCGATCGGATTGACCGCCATCATGTCCATGGCTTTCAGTTGCTCGGTCGCCTTCATCAAGCCGATTTCCGCAGTAATCGACGAACCGGCGCGCGATGCAAACAGCAAGCCTGCCACCACCGGCCCGAGTTCCCGAACCAGCGACAGGGCAACCAGTATCCCCAGCGCCTCGGTCGAACCGTAGCGCTGCAAGGTTTCGTACCCCTGCAAGCCGAGCACCAGACCAACGAACAGTCCGGAAACCAGAATGATCATCAACGACAGCACACCGCTGAAGTAGATCTCGCGCAAGGTCAGAGGCAGGCGCCGGAAAGCCGTTCCCGAATGAAGCAGGATGGCAAAAAAGAAACGTGTCGCGAAACCCAGTCGCCAGATACGGTCGACCGTGGCATGCCCCAGACTGCGTACCAGATCAAGCGGCCCCGACATGCGCGCCTCCCGGCATGAAATCCTGCCCCACCGACGGGGCCGGGTAATCGAAATGCACCGGCCCATCGGGCTCGGCGTGGACAAATTGATGCACAAAGGGGTCGCGCGAAGCGCGTATTTCGTCTGGCGTACCCTCGGCAACAACCTGGCCGCCGTTAAGGAAGTAAATGTAGTCGACGATCAGCAGGGACTCCTGAATATCGTGCGTCACCATGATCGAGGTCGCCCCCAAGGCATCATTCAGCGACCGGATCAGGCGGCCGATCACCCCAAGGGCAATCGGGTCCAGGCCGGTAAATGGCTCGTCGTACATGATCAACATCGGATCCAGCGCAATCGCCCGGGCCAGCGCCACACGCCTGGCCATGCCACCGGACAGCGAGCCGGGCATCAAGGCATGGGCACCGCGCAAACCGACAGCCTCGAGTTTCATCAGCACCAGGTCACGGATCATTTCTTCCGAAAGATTGGTGTGCTCGCGCAACGGGAAAGCCACGTTCTCGAAAACCGTCAGATCGGTAAATAACGCACCGAACTGGAAAAGCATGCCCATGCGCCGCCGCAAGCGGTACAACTCGGCCTCGGACATCTGGCAAACCTGGTGTTTTTCCAGGCGCACGCTCCCGCCGGTAGGATGCAATTGCCCACCGATACAGCGCAGCAAAGTCGTCTTGCCACAGCCAGAGCCACCCATGATGGCCACCACCTTGCCGCGCGGAATCTTCATGTTGATTCCCTGCAGCACGGGTCGGCCGTCATAGTTGAAGTGAAGGTCTTGGATATCGACCAGGATGTCGTCTGACAACGCACGCTTCCTCTAAAAGATTGCCGGCATTCTATCAGAACTGGATATCTCCATTTCGACGGATGGGGGAATAGCAAACCCAAGAAAATAAATGACAAATGGATTAAATGCATTTAGCATAAAGCAATCCTTCCTCTGCCCGGAAAGACATGCCCCGCCCGATGGTGTCATTCATTACTCTGGCCATTGCCCTCGTTGCCTGCAGCACTCCAGGCCCCAGGGAGACTCCGCACGGTCATATGCAAAGAACGCCTGGCCAGCATCCAGCGGAGATCCCTGCCATCGTGGAGGAAACAGGAGAGACGCCTGAAGCCCTCCTTCCGGCCTTGAAACCTCCAGAAAAATACAGCATAACCGTCAACCGCATCCCCGTTCGCGACCTGCTTTTCGCCTTGGCTCGCGACGCAGAGATCGATATCGACATCGCCCCCGGGATTGATGGCGTGGTCACCCTGAACGCCGTCAGGCAACCGCTTACGACACTGCTTGAGCGAATTGCCCGACAGGCGCCACTACGCTTCGAATTCTCCGGCAAAAGCCTGCTGATCCTGCCCGATGAACCCTACCTGAGGCACTACCCGGTTGATTACGTCAATCTGAGCCGCAGCATATCGGGCACCGTCTCCAACAGCATGCAGATCGGCCCGGCAACAGGCAACAACGCTGGCGGCGGCAGCCTTTCCAGCACCCGTATCGACAACACGACCCAGCATCGCTTCTGGGAAAGCCTCGAGAAGAATTTGCTCATTTTGCTGGTCGACCGCAACAAACCCTCCCTGGAGCCCGCAACAGAAGGAAACAGCAAGCACGCGCAAGGCAAATCCGATGCACCGGGCCAACTCATCATCAACCCTGAAGCAGGATTGGTCTCGGCATTCGCAACCCGCACCCAGCACCAGCGGATACAGGCCTTCATCGATCGCGTCGGCATTGCCATCAGGCGCCAGGTGCTGATCGAAGCAACCATCGTCGAGGTCGCATTGCGGGAAGGGCACGAGCAGGGAATCGACTGGAGTGCGATGGTTCGCGGCGGCCTGTTCGAACTCGCCGGCAATACCCTCAAGGGCAGCATCAACCTCCGCTACAACCGCGACGACAATCCACGCGCGCTGATCAGTCTTCTCGACAGTTTTGGCACCAGTCGGGTACTGTCCAGCCCGCGGCTCTCGGTACTCAACAACCAGACTGCCTTGCTCAAGGTGGTTGAGAACTACGTCTATTTCAATGTCAAGGCCGACACCACGACCACCGCCAATGTCGGCACGACTATCACCTATACGACGACACCGCAAACAGTATCGGTCGGCCTGGTGATGGGCGTCACGCCGCAGATATCAGCCGACGACTCGGTCGTTCTCAACATCCGTCCGACCATCACCAGCATCGGCCGCGAAGTCCCCGACCCCAATCCCGACCTGCGCAAGAACGGTATTGAAAATCTGGTGCCGATGATACGCACCCGGGAAATCGAATCGGTGATGCGCGTGGCCAACGGCCAGATCGCCGTACTGGGCGGGCTGATGGAGGATCGCGTCGACTACCAGACCAGTCGCGTTCCCGTACTCGGGGAATTACCGGTCGCGGGAGAAGTGTTCAACAACCGGAACAACCGGGCCCAGAAAACCGAACTGGTCATTTTCCTGCGCCCTGTCGTCATCCGTGAAGCAAGCCTGGCGGGTGATTACGCAGACCTGGCGCCAAGCCTTCCCGACAGCGAGTTCTTCCGCCCGCCCAGGCATGCCCGGCCATTTCAAAATCATCCCCTGCCGGAGCATTGACTACCGATGAAACCCCTCATCCTCATGATGCTGCTGAGCCTCTCCGATCTTGCAGGTGCGGGAAGCGCCGCCGAACTATTCATACGCCATCAGGCAGAATATCTCACCGACTACAGTGCGCAGGAACAGGAAAGCCATTTGCGACTGCTGACGGCGGAGCACCCGGCCCAGGCAACACTTCATTTCCGCCTCGGCAACCTGCTCGCCCGCCAGCAGCGCTGGCCGGAGGCAAGGCTGGCCTACCAGACAGCCCTGGAGAAACACTCCGGCCATCCCGACCTGCACCACAATCTGGCCATTGCTCTTGACCATCTGGAGCAGTTGCCGACAGCGATCCATCATTACCGGGCCGCGCTGCAGGCGAGTGAAAGCCGCCAGCATCGCTTCCAGCGGGCGGCCGTACTCAAACGGCTGCGGCAGATCGAGGCAACGCAGCCATGAAGCACAAACCCTTGGGCCAACACCTGCTGGATGCTGGGCTGATCGACGACGACCAATTGCGCATCGCACTCGTCGAACAGCAGAAAACCAGGCAACCGATTGGCACACTGCTGCACACGCTGGGCTTTGCCGCCGAACCGAGGATCAATGACGTTCTCGCCCAGCAACTCGGTCTCGGACGTTTCGATCCAGAACGACACGAGGTCACGCCCGAAGCGATCCGGCTGATTCCCGCCGATACCGCGCGCCGCTTTCGACTGCTTCCGGTCACGATTTCTGCCGACCGGAAATACTGGCAACTCGCCATGGCGGCACCGCATGACCAGCACGCCATCGACAGCATCCGCCATTACTCGCCGGCAGGCGTGGAGCCGGATATCCTGCTCGCCGGCCACGGCGAAATCGAACACGCCATCGACCTTCATTACGGCTACGCCCTGGCCATCGACGGCATTCTTGACGAATTCGAAGGCAAAGGCCCCGTTACGGCTTTCGGTGGCGACTCCCCGGCGGTTCGACTGATCGATGCCCTGCTTGCCGACGCCGTTCGCCGCCAGGCCTCCGACATCCATTTCGAACCGGAAAGTGCCAGCCTGCGCATCCGCTATCGCATCGACGGCGTACTCGAAACCGTACGCGTCCTGCACAAATCAACCTGGGCAGCCCTGTCCAGCCGCCTCAAGATCCTCGCCGGCATGAACATCGCCGAGACGCGCAGTCCCCAGGACGGCCATCTCAGCCAACACATTGCCGCTCGCCACATCGATTTCCGCGTCGCCAGCCAGCCCACCATCCACGGTGAAAACATCGTCCTGCGCATCCTCGACCGGCAAAAGGGCATCGTCCCGCTGGAAGCGTTGGGTCTCGACGAACCGCAACAGCAGTTGCTCGAACGCATGGTGGCGCGCCCGGAAGGGCTGCTGCTGGTAACCGGCCCTACCGGCAGCGGCAAGACAACGACGCTGTATTCGCTGCTCAACCGCCTCAACAACCCGGGCGTGCACATCATGACGCTGGAGGACCCGGTGGAATACCCGTTGCCGCTGCTGCGCCAGACATCCCTCTCGGACAGCGTCAAGATGGATTTCGCCAGCGGCGTCCGCTCCATGCTGCGCCAGGACCCGGACATCATCCTGATCGGCGAAATCCGTGATGGCGAAACCGCCGCCATGGCGCTGCGCGCAGCCCTGACCGGACACCAGGTATTCGCCACGCTGCACGCCGGCAATGCCATTTCCGCGCTGGCACGTCTGCAGGAACTCGGCATCGACAAACGCATGCTGCACGGTAACCTGACCGGCATCGTCGCCCAGCGCCTGGTGCGCCGCCTCTGCCCGCATTGCCGCACGACGCGACCGGCCAGTCCGAAGGAAGCCGCTCTGCTTGACAGCGATCACGCCCCCGCCGCGAGCGGTTGCGTGCATTGCAAGCAGCAAGGCTATAGCGGACGCCTGGCCCTGCTGGAAATCCTGCATGTCGACAAGACGCTCGATCTGCTGCTGGCCGATGCCGAGTCCCAGCAGAAGCTGCTTGCGCATGCCCGGCAGCAAGGTTTCCGGACGCTGGCCGAAAGCGGCCTGCTGCTGGTGCGAGCCGGCAAAACGACGCTTGAGGATGTCGCCCGGATCGTCGACCTGAGCGACTGGACATGAGCATCCAGTTCAGTTTCAAGGCGCTCGACGCCCAACAGCAAATCGTTACCGGGAAGATGCAGGTGCCAGACCGGGAAGTCCTGGCGCAGCAACTGCAGCAGCAGGGACTCGACTTGCTGAGCGCCCGCCGTCTGCGCTCCGCGGCAAGCGCCAAGCCTGCACGCCGCGACCTGATCGATTTCTGCTTTCATGTCGAACATCTGCTCAACGCCGGCATCCCGCTGATCGACGCCCTGCAGGATCTGGCTCAGGGCAGCGACAGCAGGAATCTGCGCCAACTGAGCACGCGCCTGGCCGCCGCCGTCATCGGCGGGAAATCCCTGTCGGCAGCCTTGCAGAGAGAAGTTGGCGACACCGAACCCGCGCTTGTCGGCATCATCCGGGCCGGCGAACTCAGCGGCCGTTTGCCGGACATCCTGCACCGTCTCGGCAACAACTTGCGCCAAAGCGAAGCGCTGGCCGCCGGCACCCGCCAGTTGCTGCTCTATCCGGCCGTGGCTGGCGGACTGGCAATGGCGGCAAGCGCCTTCCTGATGATCTTTCTCGTACCGCAAATCCGCAGCTTCCTGGGAGAAAGCGGCCTGCCCTTGCCGCTACATACCCGTCTGCTGTTCGTCGTTTCCGACTTCCTGACCGGATACTGGCCGTATGTCATCGGCACACCTCCACTGCTGTTGCTGCTCGGTGCCGGAGCACTCCGCTACCGGCCGGCACTGCGCTTGCGGCTGGACCGACTCGCGCTGAATGCCCCGCTGACCGGGCGGGTCAGCCGCAGACTTGCCGTCGCCCGCCTGGCCGACCTGCTGGCGCTACTCTACAGCACCGGCATTCCGCTGCTGGAAGCGCTCGAGGCGGTGCAGAAAAGCTGTTCCAACAGGGTGGTCGGGCAAGCCCTGCTGCGCATCCGCCATGCCGTCGAACAAGGCAGCAGCCTGGCCGAGGCCTTCGCCAAGCATGACATCTTTCCGCCGCTTCTGGTCCGCATGCTGCAAATCGGAGAAAAGACCGGCGGCCTGGACAAGGCGCTGAACAATATCGCCCAGCGCTACGAGCGTGAAGCCCGGGAAAGCATCGCCATCCTGCAGACCTTGCTCGAACCCGCCCTAACCCTGTGCATCGGCATCCTGCTCGGCTGGATCATGCTGGCAACGATGCAACCGATCTACGGCATCATCGGGCAAGTATCACCATGACTCGCCCGTGCCGACTTTATCTTGAAGGCAACGAGCTCACGGCCTGGCAGGAACAAGGAGCGCGCCTGGAAAAAACCGGGACCTTCGCGGATACCCCGGAAGGCCTTGCTGATTTTTCGCAATTTCTTGCGGTCGACCGCAAAAAACGCTTTCTTTTGCTGGTGAACCAGGAAGCAGAAAACCTGGTCTTCGACACCCACCCAGGCCTGCCTAGAAACGAACGAAAACAGCTGTTGCAAGCCCGCAGCAAGCGCCTGTTTCCCGACACACCGTGGCGCTGCACGGCCCCGGCGGGGAAACAGCAGAACGGAGAGACTCCAGTCCTGTTCATGGCACTGGCCAACACACCCACGCTAGCCAGCTGGACCAACCGATTGAGCAGCGCCGGTGCCGCCCTTGCCGGCATCTACAGCCTGCCCCAGCTTTTGCCGCAGCTATTGCGCCAGGCCATGCCGGCAGACGAATTTTTTCTGGCGATTTCCCGCCACAACCGCGCATTGCGGTTCAGCCTGCTCCGGCATGGACAGCTCTGCTTTTCCCGGCTGATCACCGCCGACACACCTTTCGGTATCGCCGAAGAACATTGTCGATTCCTGGAACAAACCGCCCGCCAGCGCGGATCGACGCCAACGCCAGCGCTTTGCCTCATCGGCGATGCGGAGTGGCTGGAACAGACAGTCTTGCCCAACATTGCACTGCGCATCACCAGTCCGGAGAGCAACAGCGCCAGCCTGTTCCTCTCGATTCCCGACCGCCGCTGGCCGCGGGCGCAGTTCGCAGCACCTGAACACCTGCAACCGGCGCGCCGCCAGCAAGCCATCCGCTGGTTATGGCGCAGCGCGGCGCTGGCCGGTTCTCTCGGCCTGGCGCTGACGATGGAGCGGGAACTCCACAGCCGGGTGCAGCACCAGGCCAGCCGCGAGGAAAAACAACTGCACGCAAACGTCGACGCCGAAATCCAGCAGATAAATTCGACACTTGCGCCAAGCGGTCTGACGTCCGGACAACTACTGCAACTGGCCAGCGACCAGCGCGCCCTGTCACTTCGCCGTGGCGCCTTCGCCACAACACTGCACGCCCTGAGCCAGGTCATGGATGCCTCACCGAGCATTGCGCTTGACGAGCTGCATTGGCAAACCGACACGGCGCTGCCGTTGACCACGACAACGCACCACATCCACCTTGGCGGCCGCGTCACCGAGGTGGACAGCACTAGCGCCCAAGCCAGCTTTCAAGGCTTCCAGGCGCAACTCGAGAAGACTTTCTCGACCACCCTGTCACGCCCTCTTGCGCCAAGCGCGGCGGAGCCAGGCTTCAAGTTCCAGCTTCAAATCGACACCAGCGCTCACCGATGAAACGACTGCGCAACCTCCATCCTGACTGGCGCATCCCTCTCGTGGCATGCCTCGGCACCCTGTTGGGCAGCGCGCTGCTCGGCGCCTGGAGCTGGGAAAAAGCCGTACAAGCAGAAGCCGGGCATCAACAATTGCGGCTCGCGAGACTACGTGCCAGCAACGAACTCGAGGCGTTGCGCCGTGACGCCGACGACCTCTCGCGAGCGCTTGTTGTGTTGAAACAACTGAAAAAAGCAGCACCAGACCCCCAGGTTGCCGTAATCACCCCCTCGCTTCCTCAGGAAGCACGGATCAGCGAAATGCCACCACGCGCCGACGGGAATGGTCCGTGGCGTGAACACCTGATCCGCCTGCAGACACCGCTGCTCCACGAGGAAACCCTGCTTGAAATACTGGGCCGCTGGCACGACCAATCGGAAATTCAGCACCACCTGCGCAGTTGCCGGATCAGCAGGGATATCGGCGGACTGAAAGCGGACTGCCAGCTCGCCCTGTTGTATCTACACATGAACGAGTCACCGTGAACCGCCGGCCCTTGCTCATGCTATGCCTGCTGCTCAGCGCATCCTGCCAGGCGCAAACGCCAGGCCGGCTGTTCTTCAGCCCTGACGAACGCCGCTTGCTTGAGCAGGAAAAGGCGCATGGCGAGGTAACGACTCCCCCCGGGCGACTGGATGGTGTCATGCGCAGCGAGCACGGCCGGCGCACTTACTGGGTAGACGGTCAGACCAGCGATGCCACACCTCCTGCGCAGACCGTCGGCGACAGTCTGCTGCAACCATTGTTGCCACCCGGCAGCCTGCATCGGCATCACCGCGAGGGATGGCGATGAATCCGCCAGCCACGCGTCGACGGCAGCATGGTGCCGGGCTGTTCGCGCTGCTGCTGCTCGGCCAGCTTGGCATCGCAGCCTACCTCCAGACCACGCATGCCAGTCGCTTCAGCAATGCGAGAACAACGGAAGCCGACGTCCACGTCACGCTATCCATGGCCCGTGACATCCTGATTGCCCGCGCCGCCAACGACGACAACCGACCTGGCAGCCTGCCCTGCCCTGACTCGCTCACCGACAGTCCCGGCCTGGCCAACATACCCGGCGATGGCAAAGCCGACATGCTCACGCGCAACCAGTGCCCAAGCCCCATCGGCCGCCTCCCCTGGGTCACGCTCGACATGCCGGAACCCCGCGACGACGGGAACAACACGCTCTGGTATGTCATCGCGCCCAATCTGCGTGACGACAACAGTGCAATGCCGATCAACAGCGATACGCCCACCGGCCTCGCACTGGATGGCAATGGCGAAATCGCTGCGCTACTCATTGCCGGACGCACGCCACAAGCCGGACAGCATCGACCATCGAACAACCCGAGCGATTACCTCGAAGGCGAACTGTCCGGGGGCAGCACGTTTGACTACATCAGCCCTGACAGGAACGGCAATGACCGGATGCTGGCCATCAGCCGGGAGGAACTGATGGCCGCCGTCGAGCAACGAGCGGTCAATAGCGTACGCCGCTGCCTGTCGGCCCACGCCCGGCAGGCCGGCCACTATCCGTGGCCGGCCCCATTTTCGGCGGTGGCGCGGCAAGGCAGGGCCGGCGCCCGCTTCGGCCGCCTGCCCCTGAGCCAGCCAGGCGAGGGGGCGACGCGGATGCTCGACATCGCTGCAAGCGCGCTGGCGACCGGGCAGGAAGCACTTGCCTCGGCACCAGATGCAGCCACTCAACTATCGACCCTGGCGCAGCTTGCCGAAGCGAGCGTGCAGACAGCGAACCTGCTGACCAGCCTGGCGCAGGTCGGCGAAGCGCTGAAAACCCTGGCCGACGATACAAAAACACCACTGACGGGGCTGGAAAACATCATTTCCAGCGCTGCGGCCAACGACCGGATCGCCCGCAGCGAGGGCAGCAGCATCCGGGCAGGTCTTGCCGCAGCAATTATTGCGGTCGACCACCTTGACGAGGCACTTTTGCACTACGGGCTGGATGCGCTTTCATGGCAGGCCGCAACCCAGGGCAAGCCTCCGCCCGAAGAGACAACCAGAGCAGCGTTGCGCGCAGCAACCGAGCGTTTGCGCCAGGCCGGCGAATACTTCACCAGCCTGGACACGGCCGAGCCTCGCCCCCTGCAGCAGTCGCTGGTCGGACCAGCACGCGAAATCAGCCGGTGGGCTCAGCAAGCCGCTACGCTGGCCGGGCTGATCTCCACCCATGCCGAAGCTGTCGCCGGGACCGCCCGGGAACAGCAGGATGTCGCGACGACAAGCTTGCTGACAATCAGCGCCAAAGACGGGGCCCGCGACGCGATCAACATCTGGCTGGACAAGCCGACGACAACCAACCACAGCAAGGCACTCGCCGCCCTGGCGGCGGCGGAACAGGCAAACGTCCAGCTCAGCGCAGGTCTGCGCGAGCAATCGAGCGTGACCCACGGCGGTGAAGCAGCGGCCTGGCCCATGGTCTGGGCATCAATCCACTGCCGCTTCCTGCACGAAGAAGGCAGTTGGTGGAATGCCAACCAATGGGCGGACAGCATTTTCTACCAGACGTCATCACCGGCCGAGCCGACCCAGGCAACACTGCAGGCCGCCGGCCGGAAACAACTATCCCTGATCGTCATCGCTGGCGGCTCCCGCCGGGACAAGCAAGCGCGACCGGGCACTTCCATCCAGGACTACCTCGAAGGCCGCAACGCCGACCCGTCACGCAATGGCGATGCACTCAATCCCGTTCCATGGTTCGACATTCCGCTATCCAGGGCCCAGGGCAATGACCAGATCGCATTCTGATCGCCCCCGGCAAACCGGCTTTTCGCTGCTCGAACTGAGCGTCGTGCTGATTGTCTTCGGTCTGCTTGCCGGCAGCATGCTCGGCAATCTCTCCGGACAACGACAGCTGGCCGAAGAACAGCGCGCGCGGCGACAACTGGAACTGAGCCTGGAAGCCCTCTACGGTTTTGCCATCAGCCACGGCCGACTCCCCTGCCCGGCAGAGCCGGCGCTGAACAGCGATCTGGCCGATGCCGGCAACGAAAGCTGCCCGCTGGAACACGGCGTCCTGCCCTGGCGCAGCCTCGGCCTGGCCGAAACCGATCCCTGGGGGCAGCGCCTGAGCTATTACGCACGCAGGGAATTCACCACGTCGCCGACGCCCGACGCCCGCGCCGGCTTCATGCTCGACAGCGAGGGCAACGCCAACATCCGCCCAGCAGCCAGCGCAGGCAACAAGCTGGCGGACAAGCTCCCCGCCGTCATCGTCAGTCATGGTCGCAACGGATCGGGCGGCTATCGCAGCAACGGGCAACCGACCCCCACCAGCCATCCCGACGAAAGCGAAAACGCCGATGCCGACCTGATCTACGTCAATCGCCTGCCCGACGACCATTACGACGACCTGGTGACCTGGATCATCCCGGCCATCCTCAACGCCAGAATGCTGGCCGCCGGCCGCCTGCCCTGATTTTTTCAACCACCCGAGGAGCACACCATGCAGCAAGGACAACAAGGTTTCACCCTGATCGAAATCGCCATCGTGCTGGTCGTCATCGGCCTGCTGCTGGGCGGTATCCTGAAAGGCCAGGAGATGATCACCCAGGGCAAGATCCGCAGCATCGAGAAGGAACTCGACGGTGTCGCCGTCGCCGTGCTCGGTTATCAGGATCGCTACAAGGCGCTGCCTGGCGACGACAACGGCGCCAAGGGCCGCTGGCCCGACGCAGCAGATGGCGATGCCGACGGTAATGTGGAAGGGGCGTTCAATTCCGCAAGTGCCGACGATGAAAGTCGCAAGCTGTGGAACCACCTTCGCCGCTCCGGCCTGATCGGCGGCGCGGCCGATTCCCTGGATCAACCGGTAAACGCCGTCGGCGGCAAAACCGGGATCCAGACCAATCTCAGCGATGGCACCAAAACGCTGTTCACCGGACTGGTCGCGTGTACCACCAACCTGCCGGCAAAGATCGCCAACGCGATCGACGCCCAGCAAGATGATGGCAATCCCGGCAAGGGCAGCATCCTTGGCTTCGGCCAGAGCGCAGTCAACACGCCCGATTTCAGCACGGCCATCGCCGCCTACGTCGATGACGGCAGCAAAAGCTACACCCTGTGCAAGGCTATCTGACTAGCGCTTGAGCAAACGTTCCTCGGCCGCCGCCACCGCCCCCGGCGTGCCGAGGACGACCACGACATCACCTTCATCAAGCCGGGTTTCCGGTGCGGGTTCGAGCGCACGGATGCCGCGCCGACGGATGGCGCTGACTTCGCAGCCAAGCAACTCAAGACCGAGCTCGCCCAGCGACTGGCCGATCGCCGCCGCCCCTGGCGTCAACCAGATGGAATGCAGACGCGGCTGGCTGCCTTCATCCTCGTCACGATCGGACATGCCCCGATAAAACCCCCGCAACAGACGATAGCGCTGCGAACGGGTCTGCCGAATCCGCTTCAGCACCCTGTTGATCGGCACACCGACCAGCACCAGCGCATGCGACGCCAGCATCAGGCTGGCTTCCAGCGTTTCCGGCACGACTTCTGCAGCACCGGCCTTGGCCAGACGCCCCATGTCCTTCTCGTCGGAGGTCCGCACGACGACCGGCAGATCCGGCCGCATTTCCTGAACATGGTGCAACACCTTTTCGGCCAGCGGCGTGTCGCTCATGGTCACGATGACCACGCTGGCCCGCATCAGCCCGGCAGCCATCAGCGCTTCCTTGCGCCCCGCGTCGCCGAACACCACGCTCTCGCCGCCGCCGGCAGCCTCGCGCACGCGGTCGGGGTCAAGATCGAGCGCTATGCTGTGGATACCCTCCTGCGCGAGAAAGCGCGCCAGATACTGGCCGTTTCTGCCAAAGCCGCAGAGGATTGCGTGCTTTTCCGAGGTCATCGACTGGGCGGCGATCTGCGTCACCTGCATCGAACGCATCAGCCATTCGCTGGCGACGAAGCGCATGACCAGACGTTCGCTGTATTGGACGATGAAAGGTGCGATCAGCATCGACAGCACCAGCGCCGTCAACGCAACCTGCTCGACTTCCTTCGGCATCTTGACAATGACCCCGAGCAGCACGAAACCGAACTCGCCGCCAGCACAAAGCCACAAGGCCGAACGGATCGAATTGCCCGGCGTTGCACCCAGCTTCCACGACAGCACACCAACGATCAACGCCTTGAATACCAGCAGCGATGTCAGCACCAGCATGACCTGCCACCACAGGCCAACGAGAATCTGCAGATCGAGCTTCACCCCGATGGTCACGAAGAACAGACCCATCAATACATCGCGGAAAGGCTTGATGTCCTCCTCCACCTGCATGCGGAACTCGGTTTCCGAAATCAGCATGCCGGCGACAAAGGCCCCCAGCGCCAGCGACAGGCCCGCATGCTCGGTGATCGTCGCCAGGCCGAGCGTGATCAGCAGCACATTGAGCACGAACACTTCCGCCGACTTGGCGCGGGCCACGAAATGGAACCACTTGCGCATCAGCTTCTGTCCGAAGACCAGAATCAAGGCCAACACGGCAACTGCCTTGAGCATGGCGATCCCCATCAATACCGCCAGTTCCTCCGGCGGCTGGGTCAGGGATGGCAGGAGGACAAGCAGCGGCACCACGGCCAGATCCTGGAACAGCAACACACCGATGACCTGCCGGCCGTGCGCCGAATCCAGTTCCATTCGTTCTGCCAGCAACTTGGTCAACACAGCGGTCGAGGACATCGCAAAAACAGCGCCGAGGGCAATCCCCAGTTGCCAGCCAATGCCAAGCGCGATGACCAGCACCATCACCAGCAGGAGGGTCAGCACCACCTGCAGCAAGCCAAGACCAAACACGATGCGCTTCATCGCATGCAGTTTCGGCAGCGAAAATTCCAGGCCAATCGAGAACATCAGGAAAACGACGCCGAACTCGGCCAGATATTCCACCCGGTGAATGTCCGACATCAGGTTCAGCGCATGCGGCCCGATGATGCTGCCAACCGCCAGGTAGCCAAGCACCGGCGGCAGATTGAAACGACGAAAGAGGACCACGGCGAGAACCGAGGCCCCGAGCAGGACGAGGACGAGGGAGAGTGCGCTCAAAGCGGGCCACTTGAAGTCGGGTATACTGCAGCCATCATAACCGCTGCCAGCCCATGAACCCAAATCAGCCTCCTGCCCGTTTTTCGCCGGAACGCGCTCTGGCGCTGGGTCGTCAGACGCTCGCCATCGAGGCTGCTGCGGTCGACGCTCTGAAAACGCGAATAAACGGTGAGTTTTCGGCTGCGGTCGAGCTGATCCTCAACAGTCAGGGGCGTCTGATCGTCAGCGGCATGGGCAAATCCGGCCATGTCGCCCGGAAGATCGCCGCCACCATGGCCAGTACAGGCACCCCGGCCTATTTCGTACACCCGGCCGAGGCCAGCCACGGCGATCTTGGCATGATCACCCGCCACGACATCCTGCTGGCGCTGTCCAATTCGGGCGAGTCCGAAGAGCTGTTGCGCATCGTCCCGGCAGTCAAGCGGCAGGGCGCCCGGCTGATAGCGATGACCGGCTTCGCCGACTCGACCCTGGCGCGCGAAGCCGATGTCCATCTTGATGCCGGCGTCGCCCAGGAAGCGTGCCCGCACAATCTGGCTCCGACCGCCAGCACCACCGCCGCGCTGGCACTCGGCGACGCACTGGCGGTTGCCCTCCTCGACGCCCGCGGCTTTGGTCCTGAAGATTTTGCCCGCTCGCACCCCGGCGGCTCGCTGGGCCGACGTCTGCTCACCCACGTCCGCGACGTCATGCGCCCCGCCACCCAAGTCCCGGCCGTAGCGCCGGCAACGCCGATCACCGATGCCATCGTTGCCATGTCCCGCGGCGGACTCGGCCTGGTCGCCATCACCAACCCGGCCGGCTGCGCCATCGGCATCTTCACCGACGGCGACCTGCGTCGCGCCTTTGAACGCCGGGTCGACCTGCAGCAAGGCGTCATCGCTGACGTCATGCACCCGGCCCCGCGCACCATCGGCCCGGATCAACTGGCCGTTGAAGCAGTCGAAATGATGGAACGGCTGCGCATCAACGGCCTGCTGGTCTGTGCCGAAGATGGTCAGTTGATCGGCGCACTCAACATGCACGACCTGTTCACCGCGAAAGTCATCTGATGGATGCCACCTTCGCCCCCGATGTCGATCACCGATGAAAAACTGGTCAGGACAACTCTTCCCTATCGCGCTGCTTGGCATCATCGCAGCCCTGACGTTCTGGCTGCAGTCCGCCCTGACCCCCGAAGAAGCACGGCCGGATCGCACACTGGCACACGAACCCGATGCCATTGCCGAAAACTTTGAAATTCGCCGGCTTGATGAACAGGGACAGTTGAAGTACCGGCTGAATGCGCCTCACCTGCAGCATTTCCCGGACGACGACAGTTCGGAAATCCGCTCACCACGCCTGATCAGCTACCGCCAGGATGCGCCACCGGTCACCTTGACCGCCGGCCAGGCAATAATAACAACGCAGGGCGAAAACCTAGTCCTGACGGACAAGGTGGAAATCACCCGGGCAGCAACGGGGCGGGCACCAGCACTCGTCGCCAGGACGGCAACGCTGAACGTGCTGCCCAATGCCGGCACGGCACAAACCGACCAGCCGGTGGAAATCAGCCAGGGCGCCTCATGGGTCACCGGGGTCGGCGCCCGCATCGACAACAACGCATCGACCTTCGAACTGCTGTCGCAGGTTCGGGGCCAGTATGTCGCCTCAAGAGTCAAACCATGATCATCCGCACAGCCACGCTCGCCCTTGCCATTATCGCCAGCCAGCCAGCCATTGCCGAAAAGGCCGACCGCGACAAGCCGATGCTGCTTGAAGCCAGCCGCATCTCGATCGACGATGCCAAAAAGATCCAGATACTTGAAGGCGATGTTGTCATTACCAAGGGAACGCTGATTCTCAAGGCCGAGCGCATCATCATCAGCGAAGACCAGTACGGCTTCCAGAAAGGCACGGCTTTCGCCGCCCCCGGCAGCAAGGCGACCTTTCGCCAGAAACGCGAGGGGCGGGAAGATTACGTCGAAGGCGAAGCCGAGCGCATCGAATACAACAGCAACAGCGAGGTTGCCGAACTGTTTCACCGCGCCCGGGTTCGTAGCGGCGAGGACGAGGTCAAGGGTGACTACATCTGGTACGACGCCGTCAGCGAGAAGTTCCTCGCCAGCGCCGGCGAAACACGGGACCCGAAGGCAGCTCCCGCGCGCGCCAGGGCCATCATCCAGCCGCGTACCAAGGGCAGTGAGGCAGCCCGTCCGGCAGGGCGGGGCGAACGCCTGGAATTGCGTGGATCCAGCACAATCAACCCACAGGACTAGCTGAAGACTTCGACACAACGCTGATTCAAAAGGCTTTCTCTGGATTGTGCACCGCACAAGGAAATTGTTGACAACCTGACAAGCTTATCTATAATCAGGGGCATGGTGCGGTGCAACATCGCCTGAACGGGTAAGCACTGCTACGGTAAACACTGTTCAGCACGACCTTTTCAATTAGGAGATACCATGTTCAAGACCCCCGAGCAATTCGCTGCCGCCAACAAGGCAACCGTCGATTCCCTGCTGTCCCTGGCCAACACCGCTCTGGCTTCCGCCGAGCGCATCGCCGCATTGAATCTGAACACCGCCCGTTCGCTGATGGAAGACTCCGTTTCCGGCGCCAAGGCCCTGATGGGTGCCAAGGACGTGCAGGAAGCCATGTCGATCCAGGCTTCGCTGGCCCAGCCGAATGTCGAGAAGGCTGTTGCCTACTCGCGCAGCGTCTATGAAATCTCCGCCCAGACCCAGGAAGAACTGTCGAAGATGGTCGAAGCCCAGTTCGGCGACTTCCAGAAGACCGTTGCCGGTCTGCTCGACCAGGCTGCCAAGTCGGCCCCGGCCGGCTCCGATGTTGCCGTTGCTGCCGTCAAGAGCGCAATCGCTGCTGCCAACTCCGCTTTCGACAACATGAACAAGGCCGCCAAGCAGGTTGCCGAGATTGCCGAAGCCAACGTTGCAGCCGCCACCAACGCGACCGTCAAGGCCGTCGGCGCCACCGCTGCCGCTTCCAAGAAGAAGTAATCAGTTGCATTCGGGCCTCCGCTCCGGCGGAGGCCTTGTTTCATCCGTACCAACCAAAACACACTGGAGATAATGATGAGCAACCCGAACCTCGAGCAACTGACCGCCGCACAAAAAGCCAACGCCGAAGTCATGACCGCCCTGATGCGCACCGCCTTCAATGGCCTGGAGCGCCTGACCGCCCTGAACATGGCAGCATCCCGCGAATTCTTCAACGCGACGGTTGCCAACACCCAGCAACTGCTGGCGGCCAAGGATGCCAATGCCGTCGCCAAGGTCAACAGCGAACTGGCCCAGCCGAATGTCGAAAAGCTGATGGACTACTCGCGCAGCGTCTATGACCTGGTTTCCGAAATGCAGAAGGAAGTCACTTCGGTCATGGAAGCCCAGTACAGCAGCTTCTCCAAGACGGCTGCATCCGCCGTCGAAAAGGCCAAGGCCTCGGCACCGGTCGGTGGCGACGTCTTCGCCGCCACGATGCAGTCCATGCTCGGCGCCTCGACCAAGGCCTTCGACCAGATGACCTCGATGGCCAAGCAGCTGTCGGATATCGCCGAAGCCAACATGCAGGTCGCCACCAAGGCCACCGCACCGGCCAAAAGCAGCGCTACCGCCGCCGCCCGCAAGTCCGCCGCCAAGTAATTCACGGCCGTTACCGGCCAGCAAAAGCCCGCGAGCAAAATCGCGGGCTTTTTCACGTCGACCGCAATAATGACCTCAGGGGCGCCAGGCCCAGCTGATGCCGCGCCTCTCGACCTCGATCCGGATTTCCTCCAGCGCCCGGTCAACCAGGGCCGGCGCGCCCTCGACGCCCAGTTCGAGATGCTTGCGCTCCTTGCCGACCAGCGACGGCAGCGAGAACAGGCGCAGCGTCGGGTAATCGGCGACGATGCGCTCCATCAGATCGAGCAATGCGCTCTCGTAGGCATTCGGCCCGGTCAGCAGGAAGGCTTTTTCGACCTTGTCGCCGAGCAGCTTGAACTCGTCCCGGTAAAAGGTATCGAGTGCCCATTCGATCATCGGGTGCGCCATCTGCGGGAAGCCCGGGACGAAGTAGTGATCGTTGGTCGTGAACCCGGGAATGCGGTTGAACGGATTGGGCACGATGTGCACGCCACGCGGAAAGGTCACCAGCAGTTTGCGCTTGTCGGTGATTTCCTCGTCGGCGAAGCGCACCTTCAGCTCCTCGAAACCTTCCGGGTGCAGCACGAGATCGACACCCAGCGCCGCTGCCACCGCCTGCCGGGTATGGTCGTCTGGCGTGTTGCCGATGCCACCGCAGGAGAAGACGACATCGCCGCTGGCCATCGTGCGCTTGAAGGTAGCGCTCAGGCGCTCGCGGTCGTCGCCCAGGTATTCGACCCAGGACAATTGCAGCCCGCGTGCACCGAGCATTTCGGCGATTCTGGCGAAGTGCTTGTCCTGGCGCTTGCCGGACAGGATTTCATCGCCGATGATGACGGCGCCAAAGGTACGACTCATAGTCTTTCTCCCTGAATGCTGACGATTGCGTCGCCACGCGAGCGACGCAGGGCTTCCAGCCCGTAATGAACGAATGCCAGCGCGGCCAGCGCCGGCACCAGCAGGCCAAGCACCGGCACATGAGCAAGCAGCGCCATGACCAGGCCCAGCATGAACAGCGGCGTCTTGTGCTGCCGGCGCAGGCTGTCCCATTCCGCCTCGGTCGCGTGCATCGACAGCGCATCGTAAGCGAATGTCCGGCGATTGAGCCAGGCCATCAGCAGCATCGGGATGAACAACGACATGCCGGGGATCAGCCACAACGGAATCGTCACCAGCCAGGCAACGACGAACAGAATTGACGCCAGCACGCTGTTGACCGCAGCAGCGACAAAACTATCCTTGCCCATCGCTGCCAGATCGCGATATTCGGTTTCGGCCAGGTGCTTGAGCATCAGCGGCATGATGACGATGGCGGCGATCAGTAGCGCGAACAGGTAAGCCAGCGCAAAAAGCGCCATCCAGCCACCGAGCCAGGCCAACAGATTGGCCAGCCAGACCAGCCCCCAGGCAACGAGTAGCGTCATCGGCGGAAATTCGAGCAGTTGCCCGACCAGCCAGCCGAGCGCGGAAAAACCCAGAACCATGCTCAGCAGCAAGGAGGCCAGGGCCGGCAACAACAGGTACAGCCACACCCGGCCGACGCGCAGGTTGGCCAGCGAGCGGCCCAGGGCCAGAACGACAAGATCCACGACATTATCCTTCGGAAAACGGAGGCAAGCGGCATTTTAAAGTTTTTGCCGGCGCCGCCGTAGAACAGAGTATGCCCCGACAAACCCAGCAAGGCGCAGCCTGATGAATCTGCCTCCATTGACCACCGGCAGCACGACGCCCCAGTCATCGACGAGCGCCCGTGAAGCCTGGGAAAAACGTCAGGAAAAACAGTGGCAGAACATGCAGGAAGGCCTGCAGCGCCTGCGCGCCATGCCCAGCCCGAAGGAAGCCGCCAAGGCCCGCGCCGAATCCCGGATCGAACAATTGAAGGAACGGATCAAGCAGTTGCGGGAGATGTTGATTGGCCTGCCGCCGGAACAAGCCAAGGCCATTCTTCGCCAGATCGGTGCCATCGCCAAGGAACTTGCCAGCCTGGCCAAGGCGGCGGGCGGCGACAGCGGCGGCACCGGCACCTCGGTACAGGTTCAACAGAGCGGCGGCACGACGGCCGAGACGACAGGCGACAGTGCCACCAGCAGTGCAGCAACTGCATCGACAACCGCAACGGACGCCGCGACAAATACCGGCAACGGCGATGCCGAGCAGTCGCAGGACGGCGACAGCCAGGATAAAACACAGCCGACCCAGGCAAACACGCCGGCCCGGAACAGCACCGGCAACGCCAAATCACTGCGGGACAAGCTGCAGGAGGCGGCCAAGCAACTGAAGGCCTTGCTCGAATTGGTCAAGGCGAAGATGCGCGACGCCCGCCAGCGGGAAGAGGACGAAGTCAGGCAGGCGGAAAACGCGCTGCACCAGGTCGACACCGCGCTCAATGGCGGCAGCAGCCTCTACAGCGGGCTCGGCGCCGCTGCCGGGATCACGCCGACGCTGACCACAGCGAACGTGGCAATCGCAGGCAACATCAGCGTCCAGGCCTGAGATTCAGCGCGCCATCCCCTCCCACTGCTTCTGCAAGCGTTTCACCGACACCGGCACCGGCGTGCGCAATTCCTGCGCGTACAGGCCGACGCGGAGCTCTTCCAGCAACCAGCGGAATTGCTCGATTTGCGGGTCGACCGCGCCAAGCTTGGCCAGCTGGATCGCGCGCCGTTCGTAGTTGGTCCACAGCGGCCCGTACTCGGCCATCGCCCCCGCATCGCGGGCGGGATTGGCCTTCAGCTTGTCGAGCCGCACACCGACCGCCTTCAGGTAGCGCGGGTAGTGCTGCAGACGCTCGAACGGCGTGTCGACGACGAAATTCTTGCCGATCAGCCGCTTCAACTGCGCCTCGATGTCGGCGACCGCCGCCGTATGAGCCTTGAATGCAGGCAGCTTCTTGACCACCGCCTGCCATTCGGTCAGCACCGTACCAACCATCCGGCAGACTTCCTGCATGATCAGCCCGAGCCGCGCCTTGGCCTCGGCACAGCGGGCCTTGAAGGCCTCCGGCGTGGTCGGCAGCGGCTCGATCAGGCACGCACGCTCGAACGTCAGTTCGACGATCTGGCGCCTCAGGTCGTCGCTGCTGCCCAGCGTCATGTATTGCATCGCCATCTGGGTCAGGCCTGGGACGTTCTTGTCGAAGTACTTCACCTGCTCCTTGAACTGCAGCATGAACAGCCGCGCCAGTCCCTTGCGGTGGGCATCGGCGGCTTCCTCGGCGGAATCGAAGACCTTGAGGCTGACCGTTTCGCCGTCGTCGATCAAGGCCGGATAGCCGATCACCGTCTGCTTGCCGACCGGCACTTCCATCAGCTCCGGCAACTCGCCGAAAGTCCAGTCGGTCAGCTTGGTGTACTCGGACGGTGTTTCGTGCAGTTCGGCGAATTCTTCCTTGGCTTCGCGGCCCCACTCGCCGCGCAGCGCGACCAGGCTGCGGTTCATGTCCAGTTGCCGGCCGTGCTCATCGATCAGCTTGTAGTTCATCGAGAAATGCGGTGGCAGCGCGTCCGGGCGGAAGGCGTCGGGCGTCACCGCCCAGCCGCGCGCGTTCAGGCCGCGGGCTTCGAGGATGTGGTCGATCAGCGGCTGAATGATGCCCTGATTCAGCTTGCGGTCGTTACCGGCCACGGCAGCCAGGAATTCCTCGACGAATTCCGGCACCGGCACCAGCTTGGCGCGGATTTTCTGCGGCAGCGTCTTGATCAACTGCACCAGCTTTTCCTTGATCAGCCCGGGCACCAGCCATTCCATGCGCAGCACCGGAATCTGGTTGAGTTGCGCCAGCGGTAAGGTCAGCGTCACGCCGTCCCTCGGCGAACCCGGCTCGAAGTGATAAGTGAGTACATACTCCACACCGCCGGCCTTGATCTGATGCGGGAAGGCTTCCGTTGTCACGCCGGCCGCCGAATGGCGCATCAGGTCGTCCTTGGCGAGAAACAGCAGCTTCGGGTTTTCCTGCTCGGCGCCTTTGCGCCAGTGGTCGAAAGTGGCGCCGTTGTGGATATCTGCCGGAATGATGTGGTCGTAAAAGGCGAAGATCAGTTCGTCGTCGACCAACACGTCCTGCCGGCGCTGCTTGTGCTCGATCTTCTCGATGTCGCGGATCTGCTTCTGGTTGTGCTGGAAGAAAGGCCATCTTTTCGCGAACGACTCCTCGATTTCCTCGCCGACCAGGCCCTGGCGGATGAATATCTCGCGCGCTTCGGATGGCGCCAGCGGACCATAGTGAATGCGCCGCTTGGGATTGATGACGATCCCATAGAGCGTCGTCCGCTCCCAGCCGGCCACCTGCATGGCCTTCTTTTCCCAGTGCGGGTCGAAGTACTGGCGCTTGATCAAGTGAGCGCCCACTTTCTCGATCCAGTCCGATTCAATGCGGGCGACACAGCGACCGAACAGGCGCGTCGTCTCGGTGATCTCGGCGGCCATGATCCACTTGCCGGCCTTCTTGGTCAGCGGCGACGACGGGTGGATCAGGTAGCGGATGCCGCGCGCGCCAAGGTAGTAGCCGGATTCGTCCGACTTGCAGCCGATGTTGCCGAGCAGCCCCGACAACAGCGCCATATGGATGGCGTCGTAGGTGCCGGGAATGTCGTTTTCCTTCCAGCCGAGTTCGGTGACCATCGCGTGCAACTGCCCATGCACCTCGCGCCATTCGCGCAGGCGCAGGTAGGAGAGGAAATGCGCGTGGCAGGTATCGACCAGCGATTTGTTCGATTTCTTGTGGTCGACCGCAGATTTGAACCACCCCCACAGCTTGACCCAGCTGAGGAACTCGGACTTCTCGTCGGCGAACGCCTTGTGCTTCTCGTCCGCCGCCTGCTGGCGTTCCTGCGGCCGCTCGCGCGGGTCCTGCGTCGCCAGCCCGGCAGCGATGATCAGTACTTCGCTCAGACAACCGAGATCGCGCGCGGCGACCAGCATGCGGCCAATGCGCGGGTCGAGCGGCAGTTTGGCCAGCGCCTCGCCGACCTTGGTCAATTTATTGTCGTCGTCGAGCGCGCCGAGTTCCTGCAGCAGCGCGTAGCCGTCGCTGATCGCCTTGGCCGGCGGCGGTTCGATGAACGGGAAGCTCTCGACATCGGTCAGGCGCAGCGACTTCATGCGCAGGATGACGCCGGCCAGCGACGAACGCAGGATTTCCGGATCGGTAAACGGCGGCCGGGCGTTGAAATCGGCCTCGTCGTACAAACGGATGCAGACGCCGGCTGCAACGCGACCGCAACGGCCGGCCCGTTGGCGCGCCGCCGCCTGTGAAATCTTCTCGACCTGCAACTGCTCGACCTTGTTGCGGTACGAGTAACGCTTGACCCGCGCCAGCCCAGTGTCGATGACGTAACGGATGCCGGGGACGGTCAGCGAGGTTTCAGCGACGTTGGTCGCCAGCACGATGCGCCGCTGGCCGCCCGACGGCTTGAAGATGCGGTCCTGATCGCCGGCCGACAGGCGCGAGAACAAAGGCAGGATTTCCGGCGCGTGCGCGGTGGATAAACCAGGCCTAGCCAGCGCATGCTTGCGCAAGGCTTCCGCCGCCTCGCGAATTTCCCGCTCACCCGGCAGGAAGACGAGGATGTCGCCGGGGCCGAGCCGCGCCAGTTCGTCGGCGGCATCGACAATCGCGTCGTAGAGATCGCGCTCGTCGTCCTTCTTGTCGATGTCCTCGACCGGGCGATGACGCACCTCGACCGGGTACAGCCGGCCGGAGACCTCGATCACCGGCGCGCCGTTGAAATGCTGCGAGAAGCGCTCGGCGTCGATGGTCGCCGAAGTGATGATGACCTTCAGGTCCGGCCGCTTCGGCAGCAACTGCTTCAGGTAGCCGAGCAGGAAATCGATGTTCAGGCTGCGCTCGTGCGCCTCGTCGATGATGATCGCCTCGTAGGCGTTCAGGTAGGGATCGCTTTGCGACTCGGCGAGCAGGATGCCGTCGGTCATCAGCTTGACCCAGCTTTCTGCGGTCGACTTGTCGTGGAAGCGGATTTTGACGCCGACACCTGCGCCGACCTGGGTCTTCAATTCCTGCGCCAGCCGCGTCGCCACCGAACGCGCCGCCAGCCGGCGCGGCTGCGTGTGGCCGATCAGGCCACGGGCGCCGATGCCGAGGTCGAGGCAGATCTTCGGCAACTGCGTCGTCTTGCCCGAGCCGGTCTCGCCACAGACGATGACTACCTGATTTTTGGCGATCAGTTCGGCGATGTCAGCACGCCTTTCGTTGACCGGCAGATCGGGCTGGAACTCCGGCGTCGGCAGCTTGCCGCGCCGTGCGGCAACAGCCGCCTGCGACTGCGCCAGCAGCTTTTCCAGATCAGCTTGCAGTTTTTGTCGTTTTTCGCCGGTCGACCGTGGCAATTCGCGCTGCAGGACGCGCAGGCGGCGGGCGTCGGCAGTCAGGGTGGTGCGGGAGATGTCGTCGCGCGACGAAGGCTTGCTGGATGAAGAGGACATGGGGGCGAATTATATTCGCCTGCCAAAACAAACGCCGCCCGCAGGCGGCGTTCAGACAAGGAATCGCAAAGGCTCAGTGGCCGGCGCCCATCCACTGCGCGCTCTTGCCATCGCTGGTTGCCTTGCAGCTGACGGCAACGCCGGAGATCGTCGCCTTGGTACCGACGTCCTGGAAGGCGCTGGCGTCGCCGTTCCAGCATTGCGGTGCCTTGGCAGCAGCGGCCGGGGCAGGTGCGGCAGCCGGCTTGGCCGGGGGCGTGGACTGGCTGGCGCAGGCCGAAAGGGCAAGAACAAGGGCGGATGCAACAAACACGTGACGCATGGTTTTCTCCAGAGCTGGGTTGATATGAACCCGCGCATTCTCTTACCCGGATGTTTCAGTTTCGTTGCAAGCGCCAGCGCACTGCTGCCGATTTGATCAACAGCCTGTGAGTAGCCATGGACAAGGCAAAATCCCTGTCATATGCTGGGCGTAAAAAAACAAAGCTGTCGAAAACTGCAAAAATTCTTCGGAGGCAAAGTCATGGGTGTTTTCAATTTCACCAGCATGAAGGGTCGCCTGACCCTGTCAGTGCTGGTCGCGCTGCTGGGCCTGATCCTGCTCGGCACGTTCCAGGTCCTGCATCTGCGTGCGCAACTGCTGGAAGACCGCAAGGCGACACTGAACGCCGCAATCGACATCGCAGTCAGTACGATCAAGGCGTTCCAGGAAAAGGAAGGCAAGGGCGAACTCAATCGCGAGCAGGCACAGCAACTGGCCAACGACGCACTGCGCGGCATGCGCTACCTCGGCCCCGAGTATTTCTACGTGTACGACAGCAAGGGCATCGGCGTGATGCACCCGATCCGCCCGGAATACGTCGGCAAAAGCCACTGGGAGCGCCAGGACAAGCAGGGCAACTACACCGTCCGCGACCTGGTCAAGACCGCGCTCGACAAAACCGGTTTCACCGAAACGCACACCGCCAAGCCGGGCAGCGAGGCCCTGGTGCCCAAGCTGCAACGCGTCGAACATTTCGCCCCGTGGGACTGGGTAATCGGCACCGGGCTGTACATTGATGACATTGATGCGCTGTTCTACCAGCAATTGCGCAACGCCGGCATCGTCATCGGCCTGATCCTCCTCTTCGTTGGCGGCATCACCTGGTGGGTGGCGCGCTCGCTGCTCGCCCAGATCGGCGGCGAACCGGCGCTGGCGGTGGGGACGATGAGCAAGGTCGCGGCCGGCGACCTGACCGTCTCGATCGAACACACCCGCCCGGGCAGCCTGCTCGGCGAGCTCAACCTGCTGGTCGAATCCCTGCGCCGGATGATGGCCAACATCTCGCAGAACGCCACGCAGGTAGCATCAGCGGCCCAGGAAATTTCCGACACCTCGGCCCGCGTCGCCGACGCGGCAGCCGCCCAGACCGACGCAACGCAGACCATGGCTGCGGCGATGGAAGAACTGACCGTCTCGATCACCCACGTCTCCAGCAACGCCAGCGAAACCGAGGAACACGCCAGCAGCGCCGCCGAGCTCGCCAACCAGGGCGAGCGCAGCGTCGAAACCGTTGCCGACAACATTGCGACGATGGCCGAAACCGTCGGCCAGGCCGCAGAAAAGGTCCGCACACTGTCGACCAATACTCAGGAAGTCGCCCGCATCGCCTCGGTGATCAAGGATATCGCCGGCCAGACCAATCTGCTTGCGCTGAACGCTGCGATCGAGGCCGCCCGGGCCGGCGAACAGGGCCGCGGCTTCGCTGTCGTCGCCGACGAAGTCCGGGTACTCGCCGAACGCACCGAGAAGGCAACACTGGAAATTTCCGGCGTTGTCGACCGGATCCAGAGCGAAACGCTAAACGCGGCCAAGGTCATGGACGCCGCCCTGCCGGAAGCAGAGCAGGCCCGCGCCACCGCCGGCGAAACAACCGAACTGCTGCACCGCATCGCCGAGGGCTCGCGCGCGGCCCAGGGCCTGGTCCGTGACGTCGCCGCATCGACTCGTGAGCAGAGCGAGGCCAGCACCTCGCTGGCGCAACAGGTCGAACGCATCGCCAATCAGGTCGAAGACACTGGCGTCAGCATGCGCACCACCGCGCTGGCCGCCCAGTCGCTGCTCGACACTGCCCGCAACCTGAGCGCAGAAACTGCACGCTTCAAGGTCTGACGGGCAGCCCGAAAAGATCATTGGCGACAACACGAAGGAAACAATCACCGATTTTCCTGCAACCACGGCCTTAATTTGATACTGACCGAACGCCTGCAGGTTGGCGCTGTCTCACGCAGCGTCAACAGCGCGCACGGGAGGCCACGCTTGTACTACGGAGAACGGTTCAACGCCTGGAGCCACCTGTTCGGCGCGCTGCTCGCACTGGGCGGCGCGACCTGGCTGATCGTCGCGGCGGCGATTGCGGGTGATGCCCTGAAGATCGTCGGCGTCGCCGTGTACGGCGTCACGCTGGTCTTGCTGTACAGCATCTCGACGCTTTATCACAGCCTGCGCGGCCGGGTGAAACGCGTGCTACGCAAGCTCGATCACCTGTCCATCTACCTGCTGATTGCCGGCAGCTACACGCCGTTCTGCCTGGTCAGCCTGCGCGGTCCCTGGGGCTGGTGGCTGTTCGGCATCGTGTGGACGCTGGCCGTCATCGGCATGCTGCAGGAAATCAAGCCGCGTTCGGGAGCCCGCGTGCTGTCGCTGGTGATTTACGCGCTGATGGGCTGGATCGTGCTCGTGGCGATAGAGCCGCTGCTGGCCAGCCTCGGCCTCGCCGGCTTCCTGTGGCTGGCCGGCGGCGGCATCTGCTACACCGTCGGCATCGTCTTCTTCGCTTTCGACGACCGCTTCCGCCACTGGCACGGCATCTGGCACCTGTTCGTCATCGCCGGCAGCCTGATGCACTTCATCGCCATCCTGCTTTACGTAGTCTGAGCGGCGCTCAGTCGCTCAGCTTTTCCCGGAGTAGCGGCAGCACCTGCGCCAGCCAGGCATCCATCCGTTCGTCGGTGTACATGCCTTGCGTGCGCTGGTCGATGATCAGGCCGAGGAAACGCCCTTCGACCAGCGCACGCAAGGCATGTACACC
>Ga0209066_10000726_pt1 | contig 47074 bp, 31 predicted proteins | sample All_14_2_FD_187198 | JGI IMG/M metagenome (GOLD analysis project Ga0209066, IMG submission 187198) | Freshwater microbial communities in response to fracking from Pennsylvania, USA - Allegheny Zone_MetaG_DW_15 (SPAdes) (version 2) ... | reverse complement strand
TCACCGCGGACGCGCCGCTGCCGCAGACAGTTCCGCTCAAAGCGTGGGAGTTCGACGCGGGCGCCGAGGGCTGGGCGCGCCACCAGACGGAGCCGCTCCGCGCCGAGAACGGCGCACTCGTCGCGGTCGCGACGGGCGACGACCCGCAGCTCCTGGCGACGGGGCTGAGCCTCGACATCGGCGCGATCGGCGTGATCGCCCTGCGGCTGAAAGCGCCGCTGGGAGCGCGGACCGGCGAAGGCTTCTGGACCACCGGCCAAGAGCCCGCGCTCAGCGGCGACAAATCGTTCGGCATCGGACTCAAGCCCGACGGCGAGTGGCACACCTACCAGATCACCAAGAAGGTCGAAGGCAAGTGGAGCGGCGCGCTGCGGACCCTGCGCTTCGACTTCGGCACCGCCGGCGACACGGTGCTGATCGACTGGATCAGGATCTACGGGAGAGAGGAAACCCAGTAAGGCGCGCCGAACAGGAGGGATGTGCCCCCGCCGGCCGGTACACCAACGAGGGTGGGGCCGGTTGGTGTACCGGCTTTAGCCGGCAATGTCGTGCGTCCGATCTGCTCAAAACCAACAAACAAAAGGAACCACACATGAACAAGCTTCTTCTGCTTGCAAGCGTATGGGCGGGAACCTCCTTCCCGTGCCTCGCCTCTGACGCGCCGCTCTGGGATCTGGCCCGGAACGAGATCCCGGCCGCGCTCCAGACCGGAAAGGTCGAAAAGGTCGACGGCACGGTCACGCTGCGCGACGGCGCGGCCTTCGCCGTGCCCGCCGAGGCCTTTCCGGACCAGAAAAATTTCACGGTCCAGGTCACCGCGTCGCTCGGTGAGCTGGTGCAGGACGGCTTCTTCACCGCGATGTCGAAGCAGACCGAGAAGGACGACGGCTTCACCTTCGGCATGAACTACCGGAAAGAGCCGTGGTACTCGCGGCACGTCGCGGCCACCGTCAACAACATCTTCATGTCGGCCAACGCGATCGGCGGCCAGCGCGGGCCTCAGGCGGGCACGCCCTACACCTTCACCGTGTCGGTGCGCGACGGCTACGCGTCGTTCTACATCGACGACGCGCCGGTCAAGTCCTGCTACATGGAGATGGTTCCGAACCAGGAGCCGATGTGGATCGGCCGCAACCTGAGCAAGAGCGCGAAGTCCATGCCGGCGGTGATCAGCAGCGTCAAGGTGTACGGACCGGGCTTCAAATACGTCTCGAAGAAAGAGCCCAAGAGCGAGTTTCCCCGCGGCGCGGTGGCCGGCAAGGGCTGGGCGCTGGACATCCCGAAGATCGAACACCCCGAGTGGCCCAAGGTGCTGATCTACGGCGACTCGATCTCCATGGGCTACCGCGGCTCGTTCATCCCCGAGATGCTGAAGCGGAACGTCTACGTCTTTCACTGCTGCCACTTCGTCGGCGGCGACGTGCCCGAACAGGCGCTGACCGAAATGGCCGGACGCTATCCGTTCGATGCCGTCGTCTTCAACAACGGTCTGCACTCGCTGCACTGGACCGCAGACAACGTCTCCGACGCCGTCGTGCAGGACCGGATGCGCAAGCTGGCGCAGTGCTTCAAAAAGGGCGCACCGAAGGCGAAGGTCTTCTACCTCATGACCACGCCCCACACCGCGCCGAAGCCCGCCCCCGACCAGCCGGTCGCCAGCCTGGGCGACAAGAACGACGTGGTCGTGCGGCTCAACACCCTCTCCGCGCCGGTCATGAAGGAGGCGGGCATCGAGCTCATCGATGTCTACGCGGTCCTCGCCAAGCGCCTCGAGCTGGCCTCCGGCGACGGCTACCACTGGCAGGGCGCCGCCTACCAGATCATCACCGACGAGATCGCCCGGCGCGTCCTGCCGGCGCTCGGCAAGAAGGCGGAGGCCGCCGCACCCTGAGACAGCCGAACCGCTCTGCGAGCCGGACGCGCAGACGCGCGTCCCTCCCCGAACGGTTGCCCACGCAAGCACGGGAGGGGCACGCGTCGGCGTGCCCGCCTTACGCCATCCCCATGGGGCGCAAGCAGGGTGTCATGGCTGAAGGAACCTGTCCGAGCCCTTTTTGGGCGGTCATGTCCGTTGTGGCATGGGCGTCCCCGCCCATGCGCTTGCTCGCACAAAGAGGGGCCACACCTCCGCCCGCATCCGCGCATGGGCAAGATGCCCATGCCACGTTTTTCTTCCCGCATTGAAGGCACTTCTCGCCATACCCCGCTCGTTCTTCGCACCGGAAGAGCAGGCGCGCGTCATCGCCGGTCGACCGAGGAGCCACCTGGAGGGCGAGGCTGTGCCGAGCCGAATTTCGCCATCCCGTTATTTGCTCCCCGACGCGCTTCCCGGCGGGGCGGGCACCGTCGTCAGGGCGACCAGCTGGTCGACCGGCGTCACGAAGAGCTCCATGGTGCCGCAGGCCGTGTTCGCCGTGGAGACCACATACCGCCCCTTGCAGACGAAATGGGGATGCGGATCGGGGTGCAGACGGCTCGGCCGGCTCTCCGGGAAGAGCGCGGGACGCGTGGAATAGAGCTCCACCGTCCGCTTCGTCTCCCGGTTGTAGAACTTCACGTTCCACGGGCAGCCGCGCCACCACTTGCCCGGCGCCACGTCGTACACGACGTATTTCTTGTCCGGCGTCAGCATGTTGTGCCGCGCCTTCTCGTCCGGCACCCAGCACGCCTGCTGGTCCGTGGCGAGGTCGTGGTGGTAGACGCCGCCGCCGCACCAGCTGAAGCCCGCGCCGTCGTCGTCCCAGATCTCATGCGAAGCCGAGTTCTTCTCGCGGGCGGGAACCAGCGTGCGCGTGCCGTCCGGACGGAGGAGCCACATGCGGGGATAGAAGCCCGTCTTCTCGCGATAGGCCTTGCCGGGCCCCATCCAGCACTCCTCCCAGGCGCACATCGCCAGGTCGTCGCGCGCGGGATTCAGCTGCCCGTGGTTGCAGAAAAAGTCCGTCGCGCCCCAGCTCTCGTACTTGCCCGTGGCCAGCTCTACCAGGCCCTGCACGTAGTTCGTCGCACCGGCGGGCGTGACCACGCGCGAATCGATGAACGCCTTCTTCCGGTCTGTGGTGAGCGTCAGATGCGTGCACCAGGCGCGGACGCGCCCGAGCCGGGTCACCTCGGCGGGCGCCTCGCAGAGCTTGATCTCGTTGAGCGGATCGCGGAAATCGCGCTTGAAGAACCCGCGGTCGTTCACCGCGACCATGTAGTCGTCCTTCACGTCGACGAACGGGATGGAGCCGTCCGTGCCGGGCAGATCGACGAGCTCGTCCTTCAGGAAGTCGATGAGCGCCTTGTGCTTGGACGCCTTCGGATTCAGGGTCTCGGCCTCCGAACGGTCGAAGAGCAGAAAGCGGCCGTCGTCCGTCATGGACTTGCAGGTGAAGTAGATGGACTGGCGGTTCTCATTGGTCCCGCCGGAGAGCGCGTAGGAGACGACGCCCGAGACGGGGTCGACGCGCTTCTCGAAGAGCTTCGAGGTCGCGGGCGTGCGGAGCCCCTCCACCTGTCCGGCGCCCGCCCCGAGGAGGACGGACGCGATCCAGAGCATCGGCGCCTGGCCGTGGGGATCGCCGTTCACGCGCGGCCGGTCGTAGTAGTACTGGAGATCGTTCTTCTTGCCCGTCCCGACGCAGACGTCCGAGAGGTTACCGAAGACGTCGAACCGGATGCAGAGCGCGAGGTAGGCCTTGCGCGCGGCGGGGCCGTACGCGTCGGCCGCGAGCCAGCCGCGCTCCACGCCCGTCACGAACGCGTACGTGAACATCGCGGTGCAGGAGGTCTCGCCCCAGTTCTGCGGCTCGTCCGGCTTGTCCACGACCTGGCACCAGAGGCCGTCCGGTCGCTGGTACTTGAGGAGCGCCGACATCATCTGGCGGTAGCCCTCGAGGATGCGGGCGCGGAATTCGCTGTCGGCGGGCAGGCGGTCGAGCACGAGCGCCATGCCGGCGGCCATCCAGCCGTCGCCGCGGCCCCACACGAACGGCACGTCGGGCGCGTGGTAGAAGAGGCCGGCGGCCGGACCGCTTTTGAGCTGGAGCTCGTCCAGGTAGAGGCACATCTCGCGCGCGGCGCGGTCGATGTATTTGCGGTCGCCCGTCACGCGGAAGGCCTGGCTCTGGAGAACCGTGATCATGTACATGTCGTCGATCCAGAGGCGCGTCTGCGGCGTGTAGCCCTTGGCCCAGAAGGCCTCCTGAACTTCCTTCGACGGCATGTGGCGCTCCTTCAGCGTGCCCTCGCACGGCGGCGTCCACTGCGTGTCGGCGTAGAAGTTGCCCATCTCGAGGCAGCGCTTGTCCCCGTTGCCGAGGTAGATTTCATACGGCAGCGCGCCGAAGATCGAATCGTCCACGTGGTACGGGCGCGAGCAGCACCGGTTCAGGGGCTGCCCCGGCAGAAAATCGTCGAAGAGGCGCACGAGCTTCTCCTCGCGGGCCTTGTCGCCCGCCAGGCGTGCGCATTCGATCGCGTTTACCCACAGCGACACCACGGAATACTGCACGGAGCGGTTCCAGCCGTAGCCTTCGTTGCCAAAGTAGCCTTTCGGCTTGTAGTTCTCCGGCCGTGAAGAGAGGAACTGGTCCGTGATCCGGCGCGAGACGGTCCCGGGATCCGTGCCCTCGGGCAGCTTCTCGAAGGAGGCGGTTAGGGCACCCCCGTGGACCGAGGCGCACGCGGCCACGACGGCCACCCCGGCCAGGAACCTGCTTGTGTTCATGCGCACCTGCCAGACACGCGCCAGACCGTCTCGGATCAACCGTTTCTGCATGTTACCCCCCTCTACAGATTGAATTTGTCTGGATATCTTAAAACGTAATCCGCATCGCGTCGAGCGTTGTCCGTATCCGAGAGTCACAAAGGGTGCGTCCGTTTGACTGGCTGATCGTTTAAACAAGGCTGGTGTACCGGCTTTAGCCGGCTGGTGCGGAACAGGCCGACTGAAGTCGGTACACCAACATGGGGCGATGCGGAACTGACGTGTACCGATACGGAGTCCAGACATAAGAAGAGAGCCGAACACCTTGAGCTCCGCCGAACACCTTGCATGATCGATGATCGCCATTAATATCAAATGATACTATCACGTCCATGCGCTACGCGTGCGGGGGCGACGGGGGCAGGGTTGACGGATTAGGATTACGAGCACGATTTTGATGCCGAGGGAGCAAGCGTCTGCTTGCCCGTGCAACGTTTGACCTCTCAAAAGAAACGTGCTTGCGCACCAGCCGAAACACCTGATAACATACCAACAACATTGGTTATACAACCAATTTATTTGGTTGTTTTGAATCGACCCCAAGACCTGTCGAAAGGAGTCACGCCATGCTTGAACCCCTCTTAGGCTCCACAAACGCGGAGCGCGTCCTGCTGTTTGTGGCAACGCGCACCGAAGGCTATGCGAGCGAAATCGCCAAATTCTATGACACCGACCTTTTCGGCATTCAGAAGCAGCTGGACAAGCTGGAGAACGGCGGCGTGCTCGCGAGCAGAAAGGTCGGGCGTACACGGCTCTACGCCCTAAGCCCCCGCTACGCCTTTCTTCCGGAATTGAAGGCGCTTCTCGACAAGGCCCTCTCGTTCTATGCGCCGCAAGAGCAGGAGCGCCTCACAGCCGTGCGGCGGCGCCCCCGCCGGAAAGGTAAAGTTCTATGAAACCGCTGTCCGACATGACGCGCCTTGAGCTCGCCGCGCATATCGGCGCGGAATTCAAGCGCCGCAACATCAACGTCGTGTTGTCCGGTGGCTCGTGCGTGTCGATCTACAGCCAAGAAAAATATGTGTCGATGGATCTCGACTTCGTAAACGCAGGCTTTGCCAAACGCAAACGCACTCAGGGTGGCTCATGTCCGTTCTGTTGGGTAATCCGTTTCGTAATCCTAATCTTAATCCTAATCTTACTCTTACTCTTACTCCGCTAGTCGCCGGCTGTCGGCCGCATATTCGACAGGCTCCTCATGAACGCGATCAGACGAGGTGCTGCGGATCAAGCCCACCCGCATCGAGACGACAGGAACCCTTTTCGAAGAGGTCTCCAGCTCGTACTCAGGGACAGACAAGAATGGCGCTCAGATAGGCGATAAGTTCTGGTTTTCGGACTCGGTTAATTGTCGGATGTCGAGCTTCGACCCAAAATGACCCGCGTCGCTGACGTTGGCCAGAGAACTTTGGATAACGGGGTGGAGCGGGTGGTTCCTAGTTTTGAGTTTCGTCAGTATGGCGTAACAGGCTCGGCCGTGCTCTCTCTCGGGAAACCATTGACCATCGTGAGCGTGAATCAGAACAAGCTGGAGCTGACGGTTACGAAATTCACTGAAGACTCTTCGCCGGGGAAGTAAAGCCGGTACACCAGCCTTTTTCACGTGACCCGTCCGGGCCGTAGGACCCTATGGAGACCATCTTGAAAAAGAAGCTCGCCCGCCAACACGCCAAAAGGTTCAACACTCCTTAGCGTCTTTGCGCCTTTGCGGGAAAATGTCCCTGTTGTGAGATCCCTGCGTTCAGAGCGTACTCAGGGAAAGACAAGAATGGCGCTCAGATAAGCGGCGGCTCGGCGCAGCCTCGCCCTCCATCCTGCGGATCCCTTTTAATCTGGAGGGCGAAGCTGTGCTGAGCCGTCTTCACCTCACATACCGGAGCACCACGGGACCGAGCAGGCCTGAGGGCAGGAGCGCGTCGTCCTTGGTCCAGTGGCCCCAGGTCGCGAACGTGAAACGGCCCGACGGGCTGGGCTTGCCCTCCAGGATGAACCGCGGCCATTCGGTCAGATGGCGCGCCATGATGTCGCCCTTAGCGAACGTGCTGTCGGCCGGCTTGAAGTCGTCGCCGATCATGCGGTTCGGCCAGAGGTTGGTGACCTTCACGGTCAGCTGCAGCGACGGCTGGGCGCCGCCGGCCTGGCGGACAGCGTCCGTGACGTCGATGCGGAACGGCGGCTTCCAGAGCGTGGGAACCGCCGCGCCGTTCACGGTCACGTCGGCGAAGGCCTTCACGTCGCCGAGATCGAGAAGCACCCGCTCGCCCGCCGCGGGCCGGCGCGTGAGAGGAATGGTCTTCGCATACACGGCCGAGCCCGAGAAGTATTTCACGCCTTCTTCCGGACGCGTTGTCCAGTCTGCGAGCGCGTCGAACACGACCGTCTCCGGCGCGCCGGCGGCGAGCGCGTTCGGCGCGAACGCGTGCGGGAACGAAACCGTCCAAGGGCCCGCCACGGGTGCGACGGCGGTCTGTTCGCCCGGCAGGTCCAGCAGGGAGGTGTCCGGCTTGGGCAGCGCGAGCTCGCCGTGCTCCTTCGCCGAGGCGCTCTTCAGCACGCCGTCCTCGCGGTAGGTGACGCGCAGCTCCTTCACGCGGTTCTCGGCCGGGTCCTTGATGCGGAACGCGTTGTGCGAGATCGCGTCGCAGGAGAGACGCCCGTCCTTCACGCAGGCGGCGAGCTGCGGGGTGACATCGGCCGGCGGCTGGTCCGCCTTGTCGAAGCACCCGTACTCGGCCTTCACCAGCTCGAAGGCCCCGGCGCGGAACGCCTGCGGCTGCTCGGGCTGCAGGACGGCCGGCGGCGTGCCGGTCTCCTTCTCCCGGAAGACCACGAACCACGATCCGCAGGGGCCGAACGTGAGCGGCACCGTCGTCACACCGTCCTTCACCGCATACGTCTTGACCGGCTCGACCGCGCCGGTTTCGGCGTTCCAGAGCTCGGGCTTGCGGCCGGCCACGCGGAACGAGCAGACGAGGCGGCGCGGGCTCTCGTCGGGCGAGGCCACAAAATACCAGTCCGCATCGCGGTTGCGCCGATGGATGTAGGTGACTTTCGCGCCGGGGTCGACGCAGGCGAAATCCGGCGCGCGCGCCTTGAGGAACGCGGCCGCGTCTTCGAAGGCGACGACTGTCGCGCCGGCGGCGCGCAGGCGCTCGAGATCCTTTACGCCCGCGGCGGGAAGCTCGAAGAATTTCTCGGGGAGGATCAGAAACGCGTAGCTCTGGCCGGAGGGCAGCGCGAGCCGGCCGTCGGCCACCCGCATCTCGGCGAGCGTTGTCGCCGAGATGTAGTCGTACGTGAAGCCGTCGGGCACCGGCACCGGCATTTTGTGCGGGTGCGCCCCCCAGTTGATGTAGAGGTAGCCGGCCGGGCAGTACCACGCCGCGTCGGCGACGAAGGTGCCTTCCTGCAGCAGGTACTGGCAGCGCTGCTGGTACTTGAGCCAGGGCTTCGCCTGCCCCCACCACGTCTGCGTGCGGTCGAAGTGGACGCCGAACGGCCCCATGGTCATGCCGGGCAGCCGCGCCGGCTTCACCCACGGCTGGTGCGCGAAGCGGTGGTAGATGATGCGGTTGAGGCCCTCGGTATAGACCCAGTCGCACTTGGCCTTCATGCTCCAGGGCGTGTTCTGCCAGCGTCCTTCCTTCGCGTTCGTGGTGAAGGACTCCGCCGCGACGAAGCGCCGACCCTTGGCGTGCGCGATGGAGGCCGCCTGCCGCACCCAGTGCGGGCTGTCGAGCTTGGCCCAGAACTCCGCCGTCGGGATGTCGGCCTGCTCGCCGTAGAGCAGGTCGTCGGACGGGTGCTCGCCGTAGGGCTCGATCGCGAGCTGCAGTCCGCTCGCGTGCGCCAGACGGCGCATCTCGCCCGCGTAGTTCTCGGCGAACAGCTCGGTGATCGTGAGGCGGAAGTCACGGTAGAACGTCTCGGTCGCGGCGACGGAGTCCACCACGCGCCCGGCCAGCGCCGGCAGCCACGGCGTGAGGTCGTAGCCGTTCCGTTTCGCGAACGCCTTCTCAAAATCCTGCGTCCAGTTCTGCGTGCCCACTTCGTAGCTGTCATTCAGGACCGTCTTGAGCACGGCGTTCGTGCCCGCGAGCGGCCCGAGCGCGGCGACCGTCTTGCCCACGTAGTTCGCCCAGTGGATGCGGAGCGCCTCCTTGGAGAGCTTGTCGCACTCGAGGCCCTTGCCGTTCTTCGTACCTGTGCCGTTCGTGCGGTTGAGCGCCGTGTAGCCGATCCGCAGCACGGTCCACTCGCCCGCGGGCGCGTCCCAGGCGAGCGTGCCGTCGGCGGCCTGTTTCGTCAGATCGACCACCGCGCGCTTCGGCACGACCGCATCGGCGGGCGCGTCGTTCGTGTCGGGCTGCGTGTACTTGCGCCCGGGATTCGAGTAGGTCTTGAACGTCCAGTCCGAGACGGAATAGCTCGTTGCCGGCTTCGGGAAAGCGAGCACGGCGATGTCGCGGTAGAACCCGAGCGGATCCTTCGGCTGCGGGAGTTTGACGGAGACCCGCGCGCCGCCTGTGACGGCCGTCTCGGTGAAGACGACGCCCTTCATCGCGTATTCGGGCGTGTTCCACGGCCCGCCGGAGTTCGCCCAGCCGCTGCAGTTCGCCATGCCGAGCTCGAGCCCCAGCCGACCGGCCTCCGTCGCGGCGAACTTGACCGTCTCGTACCACTCGGGCGTGTTGAACGCGAGCGTGCCGTCGGGCACGCCCCAGCGCGCGCCGAGGCCGGCGTCGAAGAGGATCGCGCCGCCGATGCCGGCCTCCGCCATGGCCTCGAGGTCAGACGTGATGCCTTCCCGCGTGACGTTGCCGGCCATCCAGTGCCACCACACCTGCGGCTTCGCGGAGGCGGGGGGATGAGCGAACCCGCGCGCGAGATCCGCGCCGCCGGCGCCGGCCTCCTGCGCGTAAACGGCGGCGGCTACCAGAGCCGAACAGACTAACACCACTGCCGAAAAACATCTAGGCCCTATAACGGGTACTCGAAACACGGGGGCAAGCGTCTGCTTGCCCTGGGACGAGCAGACGCTCGTCCCTCCCTGCGTGTTGGACCGCCCGTGTCGTGCAAGGACTTTACGGCAGTGGTATAACGTCGTTCCGCCCAAAATGTTCTGCATGCGCTTCCTCATGAACAGCACCTCTTTTTGCGGCTCCGCCAGCAGCATCCCTGCGGGGTCAGACCGTAAACAACAATGCTATAGATGGTTTATCGTAAGCAACGACGACGGTTCTGTACATGCGTGATCTGCCCCGTTTTTTATACCTTTTGGCCGATCATCTTGAAACCTGTCGAGCGGTTGAGCCGCATGATTCCACACTTTCAGAAGTGTGGAATTGCCGCGCGCTGAGGCCAATGGGGTTCGCGCAGCATCTGCCACCCGAGCAGGACAAAGAGGACACGCTTCTCTCAAATTCGTGGCCACGCCCGTCCCGCTCAGAAGCGGAACGCCCGGTCGCACGCCGGACCGCCCGCGCCGATGCGGAAGATCTTCATTTCGCGCTTGGCCGGCTTGATCGCCACCATGTCCACCAGCATCGTCCGGGTGCGGTCGACCGGCGTCACATAACCCACGCCGTCCGGCAGGTCCTTGGCGGAAACGGTCCCGTACCCTTGGGTGATGACGAAGTTGACGCCGTTCGTGACCGCCTGATCGTTGAAATGACTGTCCCCGAAAAGACACCCGGCCAACGTGGCGCCTCTGTTCCCGGTGAAATCCCAGCAGACGTTTCCTTCTGCGCCTTTGGCCCCCTTCACATAATCGGCCAGCATCGTCATGCACAGGTTGCCGTTCGGGATCGTTCCGGGGCGGCCCCCCTTCCACTTCCCGATCGTCGGATGGATGCACTTGTGCGCCAAGGCCACCGCACACGTGTCCGGCGGAACCTTCAGACTGGCGGCCAAAAACCGCATCTGCTCCAGCGAAAACCCGACTTCACCATCGTCGCTCGTGTTGAGAAAGAAGACGCGGCACTTTTTGCCGGGGACATCGAGATAGCCGTAGTCCTCGTTCGGGCCGGTGACCAGCGCCGTGCCCTTCCGCTTGGTCATCCCGTTGAACATCCCGCCGTACTCTTTAGCGGAGACCCTCACCTCGGAGAAGAACTCGCCGTAGGCGCGCCCGCTGTCGTGGTTGCCCATGCAGAACAGCACCGGCAGCGAGAAGTCCGCGTAGAGGTTGCGCTGCGACGCCAGCCGCGAGAGCGCGTCCTCCCGCTTCGAAGGTTTCCATGACAGGTCGCGGTCGAAGCCGATGTCGCCGAGCTCCGCAAAGAGATCGGCCTTGAAGGCCAGAGCGGCCCGCTGCGCGAAGAGCGCGTGGAGCTTCGTGTCGCGGAAATCCGGCGGCAGCGCGAAGAGCGGGCGCGCCGCGTGGATGTCGGTGACGATCGGAAAGACGACGGCTTCATCGCCGCCGCGCCAGCCTTCGAAGCGCGCCCGCGCCTCGCCGATCTGCCGGTCCACCCATTCGGGCACCGCAAACGCGGGCACCGATGTGGACGGTGCCGGTGGCTGCGCCGGCGCGGCCGCCGGCGCGACGCCGAGTGCCAGCGCCGAAGCCCCCAAAACAGCAAGGCTCCGCCTGATGGTCCGGGCGAACCCCTCCGATGTGAACGCCATGATCTCCCCCATTTCTTAAAAAATCGCTTGGGAAAGCATGCGCCCTCGCCAGCCGAAAAACAAGCGGTTTCGCAGTCCCGCTCTCTCGCCGGGCGCACGCACGGTTAATTTGAGACAGCGACTTTCAGCGCGGGCGAGCAGACGCTCGCCCCTCCAGCCCAAAGGATGCGGCGGTCCGGGAGGGACGCGCGTCTGCGCGTCCGATTCGCGAATAAACCGTGCGTACGCTCCCTCTCGCCCTCTCTGATGCTACTCGACGGCACGTCCGTACTGGATGGGATGCGGCACGGGCACGCCCACGGCCCGGCTGCCGTAGTGGATCAGGTGCCAGTCCGACGCGAAGCCGTCCTCGCAGGAGTACTGGCACATCGGGCTCGCGCCGATGCGGTTGGGGAACGTGACGCCCCGGAGGGTCAGCGGATCAAAGAGATCAGGCACTGCAGCTCCTTAGTGTTGGAGGGCGAGGCTGCGCCGAGCCGCCCTTCACCCGCAAACCGTACGTGTGCGCTTTCACCCAGGCGCGAAGCGAACAGGCTTCTGCATTAAAAAAATCGCCGCGCCCGGGAAGCCGGGCGCGGCGACCTGAGTGAGGCGCCGGATTTACACCTTCGGCTCGAAGCCTTCGCGCTTGAAGCCCTGCAGGAGCGCGGTCGCCTCGGGGCTGTTGCTGAAGACGCGCTTCTCCTTGTCCCAGGTGAGCTCTTTGCCGGGGAAGTGCTGCGCGATGCAGCCGAAGAGGAGCGCCTCCGTCAAGGAGCGCGGCGTCTCGAAGCGGCTGCCCGGAACGTTGGGCGTATTCGCCTTGCACGCGTCGACCCACTCCTTGTAATGGTTATACTGCCACTTGCCGGGATCCTCCAGCAGCTTGTTGCAGGCGCGCTCGGCGTCCTTGGTGGCGGAGCCGAACGGCTGGCCGCCGACCGCGACGGCCTGTGGCTTGCTCGCGTGGGATCCGCCGAGGGTGGTCGCTTTGGAGCCGACGATCATGCAGCCGTTGTCGCCCACGTTCAGCTTCGGGTGCGAGCCGAGCGGCCGCTTGGGCAGGATGCCGCTCTCGTACCAGTAGACGTTCACGCCTTTCGGGCAGATCGGCGAAGGGCCGAAGTGGTAGTCGATGGTCGAGTACGTGGGGTAGGCCAGGTTGGCGGGCTGGTCGCTCCAGGCCTTGACCGTTTCCGGCAGGCCCAGCTGCAGCACGAAGAACGCGGGGTCGAAGTTGTGCACGGCCATGTCGCCGATGGCGCCGCAGCCGAAGTCGCACCAGCCGCGCCACGCGAAGGGCGCGTACCCTTTGCCGTACGGACGCATCTTCGCCGGCCCGATCCAGCAGTCCCAGTTAAACCCGTCCGGAACTTTTTCTTCCGGCGGCAAGGCGGTCATGCCCTGCTTCCACCAGCGGCCTCCGGCGCGGTCCGTCCACGAGTGCACCTCCAGGATGTCGCCCCAGAAGGTGTTTTCCATGAGCTTCTCATATCGGTAAACGCCGGGATGCCCTTGGTTGCCCATCTGCGTCACGACGCCGTACTTCTTGGCCGCCTCCACGAGCATCTCGCACTCCTCGTACGTATGGGCGAGGGGCTTCTGCACATAGACGTGCTTGCCAAGGCGCATCGCGGCCAGAGCGATGGTCGCGTGCGTGTGGTCGGCCGTGGAGACGCAGACCGCGTCGCACTCTTTAGCGATCTTGTCCAGCATCACGCGGTAGTCCGTGAACGTGGGGATGCCCGGGAAATTTTTCGCCGCGCCGTCGAGGGTCCCCTGATTGACATCGCACAGGCCGGTGCAGACGGCTCCGCTGCCGATCAGCGATTTGAGATCCCCTCCGCCCATGCCTCCGACGCCAACCTTCAGGAACCTGAGCTGCTGGCTGGGGCTGCCCTTGACTTCCTGCCCGAAAACGTTGCTGGCCGGGATGAAAAATCCCGCCATCGCGCTCGACGCCAAGAACGAACGCCTCGATACTCCCTGCTTCTTCATGTCGTCTCCTTCGTGGTTATATCCCGAGGAAATACTCCCCTCGCATTCTTAGTAGTATACCGGCCCGGCGCTTGAGACGGTAATGAAAAATGCGCGGAACCGGCGGCGGACAAACGCTTTCGCGGCGCTCAAGACCCGTACGCGGCGGCGTTGGTCGCCGCCGGGGCCAGCAGGTCGCGCAGCTCCTTGGCGTACTTGTCGAACTCGGCCGGGCTGGTGGTCTGGCGCAGGATGCCGATCAGCGCGGTGAACCCCTCCGCCTCATGGCCGAGGCGGACGAGGTCGCTGGCCCGCCCCCAGTTCAGCCTGGCGAGCGTCTGCTGCGTGAACTTGGGCGTCAGGACATTGATGCCGGCGCGCTTGGCGCGCGCCGTCTCGTTGGCCAGCCGCTTGTCCCAGAGCTGCAGCAAGGCCGGGCTCTTGTTTTTCCGCAGAAAGGGAATCACCGTTTTGTCCAGCATGCCGTCCGTGTTGCCTGGGTTCCACTCCCACCCTTTGTCCTGCTCCTTGAGCTTCTCGCCGTCCTGGGGACCGCCCAGCTTGGGGCCCAGCTGGAAATGCCGCGCGAGCACGCCCTGGTTGACGGGGCGCTCGAGCACATCCGCCGCCATCCGCGTGTGAAGGTCGCGCTTCGCCTCGGCCGCCCACACTTTGAGCACGTGCTGAACCAGCGCCTCGTTCAGCTTCGCCTCGTTCTCGCCGGAGGCGCGCAGCAGCGTCAGGTTCAGGTAGTTGACGTGCAGGCCGAGGGCCTCCTGAAAATCGTCCGACTTGAGCGTGTCGTCCTGGACGTCGCGCCACTTGCGGAACTCGGCGGTGTCTTTTTTGCCGCCCTCAAACTTTTGCGAGAAGACCGCTTCCTGATAGAGGTCCAGCAGCGCTTTGGTGTTGAGCATCGCTTTGCGCATGGCGTCTGTTGCGCTCTTCTGCTCCACCGCCACCTGATCCCGGTGGACTTGCTCCAAACGCTCCAGCTCTTTGAGCACGGCGGCCCTGTCGAAGCCCGCCTGCTGGGCCATGCCCATCCCGGCCAGCAGAGTGAAGAGTGCCGCACAACATCCGTTCTTCATCGCCATCGTCCTCATTTTCTTGCCACATGTCCCTCTGGGCCCGCAGCGCCCGTTTCCCCGCCATCGCGGAAAGGCGCCCGCGGGGGCTTCCCTTGGTCGACCCAATGGATTTTTACGGGCACGAGGATGCCCGAACAGGAACCGCCTGTCAAGCGCGTTGGCCCGCGCGTGACGGTCGCGTGACGGTCGACGCGCGCGTTCGTCCGCCGGCCGCCTAAAACTTGGGCAGAACGGCCGGCACGGCGGCCGCCAGCTTCGGCAGGGTGAACATGGCCTCCGGAATCAGCGTCTCCGACATCAGGGACGTGAGCCGCTCCCGGCTCTCCGCCCCGGCGAGCAGCCGCGCGCGCCCGCGCCCGTCCGCCGTCTCCTCGGCATACAGCACCACGTCGAACGCCTCCGGGTTGGTTTGCAGGCCGTACCGGATGATGTCGTCGGCCGTCAGCGTCTGCACGCCCGCTCGGGAGACCAGACGGAAGTCGATGCCGCCGCGCGTGTCGAAGGAGCGGTAGATCACTTCGGTGCAGCACTGGTAGTTGGCGTCGACGAAATCGAAATTGAAGTCGTACTCGCACCCCAACAGCAGAAACGTGTTGATCAGCGCCAGTTCCCGCTCGTGCGGCGCGACGCGCGGCCGCAGCACGACCATCCGGTTGATGTGGGTGCGCATGAGCAGGTCGAGCGAATTGAAGATCACCCCTTCTGCCACGGCTTCGATCACGTCGGCCTCTTCTCCCGTCGGCAGCCTCGCGACGGCCAGATCCGACGCCAGCTTCTGCCGCTTGCCCTCCGGCACCCGTTCGAGCGCGCTTCCGTTCAGCCCGGCCTTGAGCCGCTGCTCCGGCGAGCCGACATAGGTGATGCCGTGCTTGAACCGGCCCGGCAGGAACACATTGCTCATATAGCCCGCGGTGTAGGTCAGGATGAGGTCGCCGGGCTGCAGCTGGCGTTTCACGTCGGCGAGCTGCTCCGCCGAGAACGCCAGCGGCCGCGCGAACGGCCGCTTGAAGTCGCTGATCGTGCTGTAGAGCAACCCTTGGGCGACATACAGCTCCGCTGCGACGAGGCGGTGCGCTTTGCGCGCCTGCTCCATCAGCTCGTTCTGCCTCAGCAGGTTCGCAACGTCAGGCAGCATGATCGCGCGCTTCTTCAGAATCTCCTGCGTCAGCTCGTCGGCCTGGATCCAGAGCCACGCCGTCTGCGCCAGCTCGGCGGAGAAGGCGGGGTCGTGCTCCATCAGCCGCCGCACCGTGCTGCCGTCGACCGTCGCCGCCGCGGCGAACGAACGCTTGGCCGCCGCCAGCTCACCGAGATTCTTCGGCGACGTCAGCGTGTAGAAGAGCATATCGAACGTGCCGGCCGGAATGTCGTAGCGGTAGTGCGCCTCATTCATTTTCCGGACCATCGCCTTTTCGTCCATGGCCTTCAGCACCAGCCATGACGTGTGCCGGCTCAACAGCGCGGCGGCGTGGAACGCGACCGCGAACGCGCGCGTCTGCTCGTCTTCGGTCGCGTAATGTTTCTCGTACTCCGCGAAGTAGCCCAGCATGTCCCAGAGCGATTCGCGGCAGAGCAGGTAGCGGAACAGCAGACTCTCGACGCGGTCCGTCTGCTCGCTGCTGAACTGGCTGTACGCCTTGCCCGCCAGCCCGTCAAACTGGGCTCTCCACTCGCGCTCCAGCGCCGCCATCTGGACGGCCAGGACGCGCAGCGTTGCCGGAGCGGAGGCCAACCTCTGGACCGCCTCCGGCGCCGTGCTTTTCCCGTTCTCCGCCCGCGGCGTCAGTGCCGCCAGAGCCACCGCCACGACCACCCAGCCGACCCGCAGCCGACCTGTTCCGATACGCATGTCCGTCTCCTCCTGTAGGTCACGGCGCTGCGGGCCGAGGCCGCCGCCGCCCGTCTTCCCGCGTCACTCTGCCGCCCTGTCCCGCAGGCCTGCCGGCAGGCGCGGCTCCGGCCTGCGGGCCTGATGCCGCTCCAAGATGTCGCGCGCGATCTCCACCGCCGCAGCCGGATGGCCGATGGCCGCCGCGTTCTGCCCCATGCGGGCCAGCCGGTCCGGCTCCGCGAGCAGCTCGGCGATCTTGCAGCCGGCGTCCTCGATGTCGAACAGGCGCGCCGCCGCGCCCGCCTCAAGCAGATATTCGCCGTTGCGCTGCTCCTGCCCCGGAATGGGATCCATGATGAGCATGGGCTTGCCTTTGGACAAAACCTCGGAGGTGGTCAGCCCGCCGGGCTTGCTGACGATCAGGTCGGCGGCGTCCATCAGCTCGTGGATGTTGTCGACGAAACCGAACACCGTCACCGGCTGGGAGATGCCCCGGGCAGCCTCCTCGGCGCTCGCCTTGAGCGCCGCGTTCGAGCCGGCGACCACGAGCAGCCGGCACGCCGTCCCCGACGCGCCGACGGCCCGGATCAACTCGGCCGCCGGCCCGACGCCCACCCCGCCGCTGAGGATCAGCACCACCGGCCCGTCGTCCGGGATCGACAGCTTCCGGCGGGCGTCCTCGCGCGAGAGACTGCGGGCAAAGACCGGGTCGACGGGAATCCCTTTGACCGCCACCTGCGTTTCGGGCTGGCCGCGCCTCACGAGTTGCCGGCGCGCCTCCTCGGTGGCGACGTAATAGCACGCCACGTTCTCCACGACCCAGAGGGCATGCACCGCGAAGTCGGTCACCGAGCAGAACAGCGACGCATCGGCCTTGCCCCTGCGGATGCGGGTCGAGAGGATCTCCAGCGGCATGAAGTGCGTGCACACCACGATGTCCGGCGCGAACTTGCGGACGAACAGGGTGAACTCGACGGTATTGGTCTTGTAGACGAGCGAACGGAGTTTCCGGCGCAGGGGGGCCGGCGACTTCCGGTCGAGCCGCGCATACATGTAGCCCCACAGCTCGGGCGCCTTCTTGACGATGTCGAGGTAGCTCTCGGCATAGGTCTTCTTGAAAACAGGCGGCGTGAAGTCGAGGATGTCGCAGATCTGGACGTGCGCGTCGGGACAGGCCTCGTTGAAGCCTTTTCCCAAGGCCTGTGCGGCGCGCTGGTGGCCGGCCCCGGCCGATGCATGCAGGATCAGAATCCTCATTCGCGGCTCCCCGTGTATGCGCGCCCGTCCAAGACGCGCAGGTTCAGATTAGGGTCCTACCTTACCATCCGACGAAAGGCAGAGCCAGCGCAAAGCGTGCGGGGCGCGCGGCGGGGGGCTCCGTTTGACTGGCTGATCGCTTAATAAAGGCTGGTGTGCCGACTTGTCGGCCCTGCGGACCGGGCCGCCAAAAGGCGGGACACCAACACGGGGCGATGCAGAACGGACGTGTACCGGAACGAGGCTGAGCCTATTTCCAGCCGTGGCCCGCTCGAAGACGAAGGGCCGCTCCCGCACGCGGCGGAAACGGCCCAAGTTGAGGTCCCGACTTTTGCAGCCCCTCAGACACGCGGATCGAGCGACCACTCGCCGCGCAAGGGCGCCAGCATCAGCTTGGCGGCCTCATCTGCGCCGGCGCCCACATAGCGCTCGGCCTGCGGGTCCCACTGCACCTTTTTGAGGCCGAGCCGCAGGCCGGCGTTCGCCAGATGCGCGATCGTGATCGAGCGGTGGCCGACCGCGCAGGGCGTGATCGTCTCCTGTCCGCTGAAGACGCATTCGACGAAGTTCTTCTCGTGCTGCCCGCTGACGTAGAGGTGGAGCTCCTCCGGGCGCAGCTTCTCGCGGATCAGCCCGTCGGGCTTCATCACCAGCTTGCCGCGCGTGACAAAGATCTCCTTGTCGCCCTCGCCGACGAAGCGCACGCCGTTGTCGAAACGGTCGGACACGAAGGCGCGCGTGCCGTCGGCGTAAACGATCTCGAAGCTGTAGTGCGCCGCCGTGTTGTAGATCTTGTCGGGCGGCGGCAAGTCGCTCTGCAGGTTCTCGATCGCCACGGGACCTGAGCCGTCTCGGCCGAGGGCCCACTGCATGATGTCGAAGTGGTGCGCGCCCCAGTCGGTGATCTGCCCGCCGGAGTAGTCGAGGTTCCAGCGCCACGCGAGCGGACGGTGGATCGCGGGCGTGAAGGGGCGCTTGCGCGCCGGGCCGAGCCACAGGTCGAAGCCCGCCTCGCCGAACGACTCGGGCGGCTGCGCGAGCGGCGCCTCCGAAAGCTCCTCGGGCTTCTTGCCCCACGGCGTGTAGCCGCCGGGCATGCCGATCTCGATGCGCTGCAGCTTGCCGATGCGGCCGTTGCGGACGAACTCGCAGGCCATCCGGAAATAGGTGTCGGAGCGCTGCTGCGAACCGACCTGGAAGGTCACGCCCGCCTTCGCCACTTCGCGCACCATGGCCTGGCCTTGCCCGATCGAGAGCGACATCGGCTTCTGGCAGTAGATGTGCTTGCCCGCGCGCGCGGCCCAGATCGCCTGCACGGCGTGCCAGTGGTCCGGCGTGGCGATCACGACCGCGTCAAGGCCGGGCATCGCCAGCAGCTCGCGGAAATCAACGAAGCTCTTGCAGCCGCTGTAGGCCGGCCGCCCCGCCTGCTGCGCGTAGAACTCGTTCACGCGGCGCTGGCCGGGCTCGCGCCCGCCGAGCCGCTCGGCGTTGTAGCCGTAGAGCGGCGCCTCGCGGTTGGGATCGCAGACGCCCACGACCTGCACGCGGTCGTTGTTCAGGAAATTGCCCATGTTGTCGTGGCCCATCGTGCCGTAGCCGATGAACCCCACGTTGAGCCGCTCCGAAGGCAGCGGACGCTTCTCACCTTTCGCGCTCACGCACCCGGATTGGAGAATGGCGGGCATGGCGGCCAGCGCGCCCACCCCAGACAGAAAACCGCGACGAGAGACAACCGTTTTGTTCATGATCGATTCCTTCATGTTCACACCCTACACCCGAATGAATTAGACCCGATGAATGACACCAACATACCATACAAGAGCGGCGGCTGTCAGACAGAATCCTGCCGCCGGCATCCCGAACGGAGGACGGAGGACAGAGGACAGAAGACAGAGGACGGAGGAAGCCCGGCCACAGGGCCAACGTGGCAGGGGCAGCCATGCTCGTCCTGCAAAGAGACAAAGCCTGACGCCATGTTTACAAAATCCGCTTGCTTTGCCTCGCGGATTCTGTGATGTTTTCATGGATGTTCGGCGCTGTTGCCAGCACCAGACGGCTTGAACCCGAATCCGGTTGGCAGAAGACGAATGATTTGTCTGTCTGAGTCTGTCATAATGATCCTGCTCCTGACGCCTGGTCTCAAAGGCGTTTGGAGCGGGGAAAAAGGCGCATCGGGACCGAGGCGCCAGGGACGGCCATCTCACAGGGGGGATCTTGCAATGCGACGAATCGTGGCGGGAGCAATGCTTTGGGTGTGCGCGGCAGCCGGTGTCGGGGCGACCGAAACCGAGGTGCTGTACGACGGCGGCGGCACGAACGACTGGACCACCTCGCGCGATGCGGAACGCCTCGCCAAGGAGCTCTCCGCGAGCGAGCTCGCGCCCGCATCGGAGCCGGCTGCGCTGCTGTGGCGGTTCGTCCCCAAGGCCACCGCGTTCAACGACATCTTCCTCTCGCGGCCGATCTCGCGGCGCTTCGACACGGTCCGACTGCGCCTGAAGAACGAAGGAGCGGGCTTCACCCTGGCCTGCAAAGTTCGCGACGCAAGCAACGCGGAGTGGACCGCGAAGCGCATTCCGCTCAGGGCCGGCGCCGACTGGCAGTGGGTGGAGTTTCCCGCTTCCGACTGGTCGGCCGCGCCCTGGGCGCGCGACCCCGACGGCAAGCTGAACTTCCCGCTCGCCCACTTCGCGCTCATCGCCTTCGACCTTCGGACGGGGCAGGAGTACCGCACGCGGATTGCCCGCATCGAGATCGTGCGCCCCGACGCGCCGGTCGCCACGGTGAGCGGTCTGCAGCTGCCTTCCGACATGCGGGCCGGAAAAAGCTATCCGGTCAGCTTCTCCTTCAGCGTCGACAAGCCGGTGCTCGAGGAGGAGGCCGCCCTGGTGTTCCGCCGCGGCCAGGCGGAGCTCTTCCGCGTGCCGCTCGCGCTGCCCGTGCCGCTCGCCCAGGTGGCGCCCGGACAGCCGGTCCGCGTGCAGGCGGACCTGCAGGTTCCGCTGTACGCCTCCGGCGGCGCGCAGGCCGTGGCGCTGCGCTTGGGCGACGCGCACATCCGGCTGGGCGGGCTCCCGGCCGACGAGGCGGTCGCCGCCGTGACCGTCGAGCAGCGCCGCGCCAAGTCGTGCGTCGCCGCGGTCAAGACCTACCACGGGGCGCGGACGCTCTTCATCAACGGCAAGCCGCACAGCGGCATGACCTGGGCGACTTACCGTCCCACGCCGGAGGTCTTCGGCGACTTCACCCAGGCGGGCATCACGCTCTACACGTTCGCGGCGACGCCGACCGAGTCGGGCTACAACCTCTCGCGCACGACGTGGACCGCGCCCGGCGAATACGACTACTCGCAGCTCGACGAGCGGGCGATGATGCTGCTCAAGGAGAACCCGGACGCATACTTCTTTCCCCGCCTGTATCTGCATGCGCCGAAGTGGTGGAGCGAGCAGCACCCGGACGACATCGTGCTGATGGACCCGGGCGACGGCAAGTTCGTGCCGTTCATCCACGCGGGGGGCAAGCCCGCGCCGAGCTGGGCTTCCGAGGCGTGGCGTCGCGACACGATCGAAGGCCTGCGCCGGCTCATCGCGCACGTCGAGGCGTCGCCGTACGCCGACCGCGTGATCGGCTACCACCTCGCCTCCGGCACGACCGAGGAGTGGATGATGTGGGGCGGCAACGAGCACCAGTGGGTCGATTTTTCACCGGCCAACACGGCTCGCTTCCGCGCTTGGCTGAAGACCAAATACGGCACGGACGAGGCGCTCCGCGCGGCCTGGCACGACGGCTCGGCAAGCCTCGCCACCGCGACGGTCCCCACCAAGGCGCAGCGCCAGCACACGGAGCTCGGCTCCCTGCGCGACCCGGCCAAAGAGCAGCCGGTCATCGACTTCTACCAGTACAATTCCGACCTTGTGGCCGACACGATCTGCACCTTCGCCAAGGCCGTCAAGGACATCACCCGGCGCAAGAAAGTCGTCGGCGCCTTCTACGGCTACCTGCTGCAGCTGTGCGCCGAGCACCGCCAGCAGAACGCCGGACATCTCGCGCTGGAACAGGTGCTCGCGTCGCCGGACGTGGATTTCCTCACCAGCCCGACCAGCTATGCGTTCCGCCAGCTGGGCGGCGAGGGCACCAGCCACTTCATGTCGCTGTTCGGGAGCGTCAAGCTGCACGGCAAGCTGTGGTTCGACGAGAACGACATCCGCACGTCGCTGAGCCCCGGCAAGCTGGGCACCTGGGGCAAGCCCGAGGGCATCGCGGGCGACATCCTGCAGCAGGAGAAAGAGCTGGCGAACGTCATCGTCCACGGCGCCGCGCAGTGGTGGTTCGACGTGGGCCACATCGTCTACACCAACGCGGCGCTGATGACGCGCATCGGCCGGCTGGCGCAGAGCGCGGCCGAGGCGCAGAAGCTCGACCGCCGCCCGGCTGACGAGGTCGCCATGGTCGTGGACGAGCGGAGCCTGTGCTACATGCGCGTGGGCGACCCGACGCTGGGATCGCGGCTGCTGCTGGCGCAGCTGCCGGCGCTCGCGCGCATCGGCGCACCGGTCGGGCACTATCTGGTCACCGATCTGCCCCGATTGAAAAAGCACAAGGTGTTCTTCATCATGACGAGCTTTGCGCCGACCGCGCAGGACCGCGCGGCCATCGAGACGCTCAAGCGCGACGGTCACGTGCTGGTGTTTCTGTACGCGCCCGGCGTCTACCGCGACGGCCGGCTCGACGAGTCGGGCATGGCGGAGCTCACGGGCATCCGGCTCCGGCTGAGCCGCGACGAGGTGCCGTTCTCCGTGAAGCTGGCCGGCGGCCATCGGCTGACGGAAGGGCTGGATGGCCAGTCCTATGGCGCCGACGTCCGCAACGCTCCGTTCTGCTACGCCGACGACCCGGAGGCGACCGTGCTCGGGACGCTGGCGGACGGCAAGCCTGGCCTGGTCGTCAAAGCCGGGAAGGAGTGGACGTCCGTCTTTTCCGCCGTTCCGCTGCTGCCGGCGCGCCTGATGCGCAACCTCGCGCAGGCGGGCGGGGTGCACACCTTCATCGAGACGGAAGACGTGGTGTGGGCCTCGAAGGAGCTGTTGGCCGTCTGCGTGAAGGAGGCGGGAAGCAGGACCGTGCGGCTGCCGGCCAAGGCCGATGTCCGCGACCTGTATTCGGGCGAGGTGGTGGGCCGGGGCGTGGATGCGTTCACGGTTGATTTCGCGGACCGCGCGACGCGCCTGTTCGCCGTGGAATAGTAAACGCGCAACCAGGAGGCAAACACATGAGCGAGGTGCCGCAGAAAAAGGGATGGTCGACCGGAGCGAAGTGGGGCATGGGCTGCGGCATGGGCTGCCTGACGATCATCGTCGCCCTCGTCGCGGTTTCTGTTGTGGGCTACCGCTTCGCCAAAGACAAGCTGGAGGACGTCACGCGCGAGATGAAGCAACTCGGCTTCGAGCACGTCGTCACCCTGCAGTCCATGGAGGTGCGGGACCCCATTACCGTCCCCACCCTGTACAGGGGACAAATGGTGAAGATCTTCGGCGACTGCCACACGAACCTCGCGGTCGTCGCCCAAATGGCCGAGATCCACGGCCGCGTGTCCGGCAAGCTCTACTTCCGCGGACAGATGCTCACCCTCCAGCCGAACGCCGAGGTGCTGGGCGGCGTCGACGTCGCGGCGCAAGTGGTCCAAAACTACGGCATGATCCACGGCGGCATCACAGGCAAATGCCAGCTGATCAAAAGCCCGGCGAAGGAAGACCGCGCACGATGACGCAGGGCCTTGGGCAGGCCGTGCTTTCCGCGCCCGCCCCGCTGTTCGACGGGAAAACGAAAGGGCCGCCCCGGTCGGGGCGGCCCTTCGCGTGTCACGCGCCGGCGGCGCGGAGCCTCACTTCTTAGGCTGGGGCCCCATCTCGAAGACCAGCGAGCCGCCCTTCATGATGTCGGCGTGCGCGATCTTGATGCCGGCGACGGGCTTGCCGTTGAGCGTGATGCTCTGGACGTACTTGTTCTCTTTCGAGAGCCCCTTGGCCTCGACCGTGAAGGTCTTGCCCTTGGCGAGGTTCAGTGTCACCTTCTCGATCTGCGGGGCGCCGAACACATAGCCGTCGTTGCAGGGGTTGAAGGGGTAGAAGCCCATGGCCGAGAAGATGTACCACGCCGACATCTGGCCGCAGTCGTCGTTGCCGCAGAGGCCGTCGGGCTTGTTCTTGTACTGCGTGTCGAAGATCTCGCGGATGATCTCCTGCGTCTTGTACGGCACGCCCGCGTAGTTGAAGAAGTAGGCCGTGTGGTGGCTCGGCTCGTTGCCGTGCGCGTACTGGCCGATCAGCCCCGAGACGTCGAGCACGAAGCCGCTGCCCTCGACCTTGGACTCCAGCTTGAAGAGGGTGCTCAGCTTCTCCGCCGTCGCCTCTTTGCCGCCGATCAGGTTGACGAGCCCCTCGGGGTCGTGCTGCACGTGCCAGGTGTATTGCCAGGCGTTGCCCTCGGTGTAGTCGTAGCCGCTGTGCTCGCCGTGGTTGAGCTTCATGGGGTCGAAGGGCGCGCGCCAGTTGCCCTTGGAGTCGCGGCCGCGCATGAACTTGGTCTCCGGGCAGAAGACGTTCTTGTAGTTGTCGGCGCGCTTGGCGAAATAGGCGGCGTCTTCGGTCTTGCCCAGCGCTTTGGCGAGCTGCGCGGCGCAGTAGTCGTCATACACGTACTCGAGCGTGCGCGAGACGCTTTCGCCCTTGATGATGTCGAAGGGCAGGTAGCCGTGCTTGGTGTAGACGTCCCAGTCGGACTTGGAGTGGTTCACGGTCAGCGAGGTCTTGATGCCCTGGAAGGCGGCCTCGGCGTCGAAGCCGCGGAAGCCTTTGAGATAGGCGTCGGCAATGACCGGCACCGAGTGGTTGGCGATCATGCAGTGGTTCTCTTTGCCCCACAGCGTCCAGATCGGCACATAGCCCTGCGCCTTCTGGTGGGCGACCATGGTGTTGATGAAGCCGTCCACGCGCTCGGGCGTCAGGATGGTGTAGAGCGGGTGCGCCGCACGGTAGGTGTCCCAGAGCGAGAGCGTGGAGTAGTAGGTCTTGTCGGGCGCGGTCAGCACCTTGTCGTCCGCCCCGCGGTACTGGCCGTCCACGTCCGCGATGTTGTTGGGCTGGATGAAGAGGTGGTACATCGAGGTGTAGAAGTTCTCTTTCTGCTCCTGCGAGCCCTGCACCTGGGCGCGCGTCAGCAGCCCGTTCCAGGCGGCCTTGGCCTGCTTGCGGACCGCCGCGAAATCCCATCCCGGAACTTCGGCCGCGAGGTTCTTCTTCGCGCCGTCGACGCTGACGCTCGAGAGCGCCACCTTCACCTGCAGCGTCTCGCCGGGCTTGAGGTCGAAGTCCAGCACGTAGCGCGGCGCCTTTTCGCCTTCCTGCGCCGCGAGCTGCTTGATCGCGGTGAAGGGCCGGTCGAACTTCACGACGTAGTAATAGTGGCGGGTGACCCAGGCGCGCGCCTGGTTGTGGCCGCTGATGGTCGTCTTGTCTTCGACCGTGACGTCGCTGGCGAGGATGTGCTTCTTGAGCGCGTCCTTGCCGCCCACGATGCCGTACTGCAGATCGACCAGCAGACGGGCGGGCGCGGGATTCTTGTAGGTGTACTTGTGGAAGGCGACGCGCGGGGAGGCGGTCAGTTCCACGTCCACGCCGAAGTCTTCCAGCGTGACGGCGTAGTAGCCGGGCTTCGCCTTCTGGGTCTCTTTCTTATACGCGCTGTGGTAGTTCTCGCGCTCGATCGCGCCGGTGAACGGCTGGAGCTGGACGTCGCCGAGGTCCGGGCACCCCGTGCCGTTCAGGTGGGTCTGCGAAAAGCCCCAGATCTTCTCGTCGAGGTACATGTAGCCGGAGCAGTAGGTCCACGTGCAGTTGCCCGAGTCCGGGCTGGCCTGGATCAGGCCGAAGGGATAGCAGGCGCCCGGAAAGGTGTGGCCGTTGTCCGCGCAGCCGATGAAGGGGTTCACATACTGCGTGAGGTCTTCCTCCGCGCCTTTGAACGGACACGTGCAGGCCGACACGAAAGCCAGCGACGCCAACAACCCGATGGTTTTCTTCATGTGACAGGGACTCCTTGATTAAATGGGATGCCGGGTATTTAAACAAGCCTGCGCCGGATAGACAAGCGTGCTTTTTCTGGGGCGGTTCCCGGCGCCTCTCCGTTGCATAGACTTCGGGTGCTCATGCTCCGCAAAAGCCGCAGAGAAGCTCCGGCCCGCCCGCTGAACCGTCAAAGCCCCGGCGCAGCCGGATCCAGCCCGGCCATGCGGCGGGCGACCGTGCGGGGGTCGCCATTGGCGTAGCAGTAGGCGCACAGGTGGGGACAGGTGTCGTAGGCGCCGATGTCTTTGCTCACGATGCAGCCGCAGGCCTTGCGCTGGCCCTTGTCCTTGAGCCGGCCGCGAGGTTCGCGTAGAAAGGTCATGAGCCGGTCGTCGTGGCTGAAAACCCGCTCGATCAGGCGGTCGTCCACGCAGCGGTTGTGCTCGATGCCGTACGCCGCGAGATCGACCGTCTCGGCACAGGTCCCGAGCGCCAGCCCCCAGCGCCGGTTCAGCTCCGCGAGCCCCCGCGCGAGGAGGCGCATGTCCGGCTCGGCGAACGGACGGACCCGGACGCCCTGGGCCCGCAGATTTCGCTCGACCTTGGCGTAGCCCTCGATGTCCGCAAAGCTGATCACCAGCCGCCGGGTGTGGGCGTGCAGCCGGTCGCCCACCGCGGCGAGCTTGGCCAACAGCCGGCCCACATCCAGCGCGTCGGCCAGGATCAGCGGGTCGAACCGCCAGATCACCCGCTCGGGGCCGATGCGGCGCGCGAGCTCGACGAAGGTCGCGACGCGCGCCTCCAGCGGCGGCAGGCCGGGCTCCAGCCCTTCCGCCTCGTAGTCGTTGAGCGTGAACTGGAAATAGTAGCCGAGCCCGCGCCGGTCCAGCTCGTCCAGTCGCGCCAGGAACGGTTGCGGGTTCTTGGTCCAGAACACGAAGAGCCGGGCCTGCTCCAGACTGATGTACGACGGCTTCCCGTTGAACGGATTGGTCCGCCGGACGAAGCCCGCTTCGAGCCGGCGCATCAGCCACGCGCCGTGGAAGGCGGGCACATCGGTGGCGCGGCTCGCCGAGACGATCAGCGGTGCGGACGCCTGCTGTTCGACGCCGTCGACGCGGATCACGACTTGACTGGATTTTGCCATTGGCCTGCACAGCCCCCGTTGCTTGACGTCCGTCACCATACCATGTCCGGCGCCGCGCGTTCAACCCGCGCGCGACGTTGACCAAACCTGCAAGGGAGTGCTATTTTAAAGATAACTTCCGGGTTTCGAGCCGGGGGCGGACAGGAGGCTGGACATGTCTTGGAAACATAAGGATCGGCATTGGAACCCCTATCTGGCCGGCGCGCTGGCGGGGCTGCTGGCCCTCGCTTCGGCGTACGCCACGACAAAAGTCATGGGCAAGACCACCTATCTCGGGAGCTCCACGACCTATGTCCGCGCGGCGGCGATGGTCGAGCGGGCCTTCCTGCCGAAGCGCGTGGCGCAGAACGAATATTTCAAGAAGGAAAAGGTCCGGATCGACTGGCAGTTCATGTTGGTTTGCGGGATTTTCGCCGGCGCCCTGGCCAGTGCCCTGACCGGCGGGGCCTTCGACTGGGAGAGCGTGCCGCCCCTGTGGCACAAGCGTTTCGGACCGAACGTGTTCAAGCGGATTCTCGGCGCCTTTGTCGGCGGCGTCGTGGCAATGTTCGGCGCCCGGCTGGCCGACGGCTGCCCGAGCGGCCACGGGCTCAGCGGCGTGATGCAGCTTTCGGTGAGCGGGCTCGTCGCCATGGCCTGTTTCTTCTTCGGCGGCTCCATGGTGGCCAAGTTCATTGCGAAAAGGGGGAACCTCCATGAGTGAGCAGATCCTCGGCCTCATCACCGGATTCCTCTTCGGCTTTCTGCTGCAGAAAGGCGGGGTGCTGCGGTTTGACCATCAGGTCGGCGCGCTGCTCTTCCGGGACATGACGATCGTCAAATTCATGCTCTCCGCGGTGCTGGTCGCAAGCGTCGGGCTACAGCTCATGGCAGAGGCGGAGGTGATCACCCTGAGCCACAAAGCCATGAACGTGGGCGGCGTGATCCTGGGCGGCATCCTTTTCGGCATGGGCTGGGCCGTCGCGGGCTACTGCCCGGGGACCGCCGTCGGGGCGCTGGCCGAGGGACGCTGGACCGCGATTTTCGTGATCGCCGGCATGCTGACCGGCGCGGCCCTTTACGCCGAGGCCTATCCGGTCCTGAAAGACACGGTGCTGGCGTGGAAGAGCTTCGGCAACCTTTCGGTTCCGAAGCTGCTGGGTGTCTCGCCGTGGCAGTGCATCGCCGTGCTGTGGGGCGCGGGCGTCGTGACCATCGTCTGGTGCGAATTCAAAAAGCTGTAAGCGCCGAGTCTAGGCTCGCTCCGGCGGCAAGGCGCGCGCCTCGCGCGCGATGACCCACACGCAGCGCGACAGCGAGCGAGCGCCTTTGTAAGCGGGCACCTGCACGCGCCGGAAGCCGAGCTGCATCTGTCGCAGGCGCTTCTCGAAGGCCTGGTCCACCGAAACGGACCAGATCGCCAGACACCCGCTGGCGTGCAGTGCCATCAGGCACGCTTGCAGGCCCTCGCGGCTGTAGAGCCAGTCGTTCCCGGCCGACGTAAACGCCTCGGGGCCATTGTCGACATCCAAAAGAATCGCATCGAAAGCGCGTGTCGACTGACGGATAACCTCCGTGACATCGCCGAGCCGGACTGTCACGCGCGGGTCGCACAGGGGATGGCCCGTCAGCTCGCCGAAATACCGCCGGTTCCAGTCGACGATCTCGGGCATCAGCTCGCCGACCGTGACCGACGCGCGCGGCCCAAGCAAGTCCAGCGCCTCGCGCAACGTGAACCCCATGCCGAGCCCTCCGATCAGCACGGCCGGCGCGGAATGCTCGCGGAGGCGGGCGCACCCCAGCCGTGCCAGTTCGCGCTCGGACTCGTTGGCGCGGCTCGTCATGAGTTCCTGGCGTTCAACGCGGATCGAGTAATCGGCGTCATGGCCGTAAAGCTCCATGCACTCCCCGTCCGGCGTCTGCGCCGATGCTATTTTTACGGTCGGTTTCACGCGCCCCACCATCCCAAAAGACGCCTTGTCCGTCAACTCCTATCGGGGCTCCCCGCGGGCCTCCGTCGGCATTCCAAACCCGGACCGACTGTGCTAAACTGCCGCCATGCTTGCACGACTCGTCTGCTCCTTTTTTCTGCTCACGGCCCCCTTCGTCACCTCCGCCGAAACGGCGGCGGAAGCGTTCCGGAGCGCGACCGTATCGAAGCTTCCCGGCAAACCGACGCCGCTGCTCGCGGTCGATGACGCGGCGGGACTGCGCCAACTCGCGGCTGCCGCGGACGCCGCATTTGAGACCGCCGAGGCTCCGGACCAAGCCTTCGTCAAAGCGGTCCGCGTCACGGTCGTCAGGCGCACCGACCCCGCCTGGAAGGTTCAGCTCTCCTCGGCCCCGAGCGTGGCCGCCATCAAGAAGGGCGACGTGCTTTATCTGAGTTTCAGTGTGCGCTGCACGGCCTCGGCGGCTGAGACCGGCGGGGGCCACCTGTTCGCCACGCTGCAGCAAACCAAGACGTATGACAGCTTGGTCTCGCTGCACGCCACGCCGGGAAAGACATGGACCCGCCTGCACCTGCGCACCGTGGCCGAGCGCGACTATCCGCCCCAAAACGTCGAGCTGGTTTTCCACCTCGGAAAAGTCGAGCAGACCCTCGAGATCGGAGGCCTCGTCGCTGTCAACCTGGGGCAGGGCGTGGACCTCAGCCAACTCCCGCTGACCCGCCTCCGCTACGACGGACAGGAGCCCGGCCAAGCGTGGCGCAGCGAGGCCCTCGCGCGGATCGAGACCCTCCGCAAAGGCGACCTCTCCGTCCAGGTTCTGGACGCGGACGGCCGCCCCCTGAGTCGCGTCGCCGTCCGCTGCCGCATGACCCGGCACGCTTACCAGTTCGGGACCTTCATCGAGGACGAGATCTTGCTCAACACGCCGGACGCCGTACGTTACCGCGACACGACGCTGAGCCTTTTCAACCGCGTCACCTGCCCGCTCTACTGGAGCGACTGGGGCTGGGAGAAGCCGGAGAAGCGGCTGACCTACATCGCCCTCGCGCAGTGGGCGAAGCTTAACGGCTTCTACACCCGCGGCCACTGCCTGATCTGGCCCGGCTGGCGCTGGCTGCCCAAGCGCGTCGAAGCGCTCAAGGACGATCCCGCCGCCCTGCGGAAAGCCATCGACGACCACTTCACGGAGGTCGTCACCCTCTTCAGGCCCGTCGCCTTCGACACCTACGACGTCATGAACGAACCGCGCGTCAACCACGCCCTCATGGACATCTTGGGCCCGCAGGAACCCGCGCACTGGTTCAAGCTGACGCGCACCCTCGACCCCCATCCCGCCCTCGGCATCAACGAATACGCCATCGTCTCGGGCGGGGGCGACACGCGCGAGGAGCTGGCGCTCTACATGCAGCAGATCCGCGACCTCCAAGCTGCCGGCGCTCCGTTGGGAGTCATCGGCGTGCAGTGCCACATGGGCGAGAATCTGACGCCGCCCCGGAAAGTGATCGACATTCTCGACCAGCTCGCGACGCTGAAGCTGCCGATCCACGCCACGGAGTTCGACATCGCCGTCGACGACGAGGAGACGCAGGGCGACTACATGCGCGATTTCCTGATCGCCTTTTTCTCGCACCCGTCCACGGAGTCGCTGACCCAGTGGGGCTTCTGGGAAGGGCGGCACTGGATCCCTCGGGCCGCGCTTTTCGCCAAGGACTGGCGCGTGAAACCCAACGGCAAAGCCTACCTCGATCTGGTCAAAGGCACCTGGTGGACCGATGCGACCGCACAGACCGACGCGCAAGGCCAGGCGCGCGTCCGCGGCTTTCTCGGGGACTACGAGGTCACCGCCACACTCCCCGACGGGAGCGCCCGCGTCCGTCACGTGCGGCTGACCCGCCCCGGGACCGCGCTGGTCGTCAGACCTTAAAGGCCGGCCCAGCCGCTCACAGCCGCACGCGGCGCAGGCGCAGCGCGTTGCCGATGACGGACACCGAGCTGAGGCTCATGGCGGCCGCGGCGAACATCGGCGAAAAAGAGAGGCCGAAGAGCGGATAGAGCGCGCCCGCCGCAAGCGGGATGCCCGCCGTGTTGTAAAGGAACGCGAACAGCAGATTCTGCCGGATGTTAACCAGCGTCGCGCGGCTGAGCCGCCGCGCGCGCAACAGCCCGTGCAGATCGCCCTTCACCAGCGTGATGCCCGCGCTCTCGATGGCCACGTCGGCGCCGGTGCCCATGGCGATGCCGACCTGCGCCTGTGCTAGCGCCGGCGCATCGTTGACGCCGTCGCCCGCCATCGCCACCACGCGTCCCGCCGCCTGCAACGCCTGGACCGCGTCCGCCTTCTCTCCCGGCTTGACCTCCGCGCGCACCTCGTCGATCGCCAGCCGGGCGGCAACCGCCTCGGCCGTGGCGCGGTGGTCGCCCGTCAGCATGATCACGCGGACGCCCTCGCGGTGCAGCGCGGCGACCGCCTCGGCTGCGCCGGCTTTCACCGGATCGGCCACGCCGAGGACGCCGGCGGCCCGGCCGCCGACCGCGACGAAGACAACGGTCTGACCTTCGGCGCGCAACGCGGCCGCGCGCGCCTCGAGCGCCACCGTCGCGACGCCCATGCGCTCGCACAGGGCGCCGTTCCCCAGCAGCACTTCGTTCGCTCCCACGCGGCCCGCCACGCCTTCGCCGGTGAACGAGCGGAAGTCCGCTGCAGGCTCAATGGATAAGCGCGCCTGCTCCGCCGCTCGGACGATCGCTTCGGCCAGCGGGTGCTCGCTGGCCCGCTCCAGGCCGGCCGCGGCCGCCAGCACCGCGTCGCGTTCAAAGCCCTCCGCCGGTTCGACGGCCATCAGGCGCGGACGGCCCTCTGTCAGCGTGCCGGTCTTGTCCACCACCAGCGTGTCGACGCGCGCCATCGTTTCCAACGCCTCCGCGTCGCGGATCAGGACGCCCGCCAGCGCGCCGCGCCCGATGCCGACCATGACCGAGACCGGCGTCGCCAACCCCAGCGCGCAGGGACAGGCGATGATCAGCACCGTCACCGCGCGGATCACCGCGTTCGCCAGCACGGGCTCGGGGCCGACGGCCATCCAGACGGCAAACGTCACGAGCGCCGCCGCCACAACCGCCGGCACGAAATATCCGGCCACCGCATCCGCCAGCCGCTGGATCGGAGCGCGCGAGCGCTGCGCCTCGGCCACGCGGGCCACGATCTGCGCAAGCAGCGTCTCGGTGCCGACCTTCTCCGCCCGCATCACCAGCGCGCCCGTGCCGTTGACCGTCGCGCCGACCAAGGCGTCGCCGGGGCGCTTCTCCACCGGCAACGACTCGCCGGTCACCATCGACTCGTCCACGCTGCTCGCGCCCTCCTCCGCCACCCCGTCGACCGGGATTTTCTCGCCCGGACGGATGCGCAGGCGGTCGCCCGGCAGCACCTCCGCAAGCGGCACATCCTCCTCGACACCGTCGATGCGCAGAAGCCGTGCGGTCTTGGGCGCAAGACCCAGCAACAGCTTGAGCGCCGCGTTCGTGCGGGAGCGGGCCCGTCCCTCGAGCACTTGGCCCAGCAGCACCAGCGTCGTGATCACGGCGGCCGCCTCGAAATAGACGGGGATGCCGCCGCCATGATGGCTGACGCCCGGGAACAGGTGCGGCGCCGCCAGCGCGACGGCGCTATAGCCCCACGCGACCAAGACCCCCAGACCGATCAGCGTGAACATGTTGAACCGGCGCGTCTTGAGCGACTGCCAGCCGCGCACCAAGAAGGGCCAGCCGCACCCGAAGACCACGGGCGTGGCCAGCGCGCCCTCCACAACTTGTTCGAAACGTTGCGGAATAGCGTCGGGCAGCAGACCGAGATGGGCACCCATCGCCAGCACGAAAACCGGTGCCGTCAGCGCGAGAGCCACGCGAAGTCGCCTGCCCATCATCACCTGTTCGGGGTCCGGCGCCTCCTCCTCGGCCGACAGCCCCGCCACCCCCTCGGGCTCCAGCGCCATGCCGCAGGCCGGACAGTCGCCGGGACCCTCCTGCCTGACCTCGGGATGCATGGGACAGGTGTAGATCGCGTGGGCATCCTCGGCATGCCCATCGGAGCGCCGCCTGCCGCTGAGATAATAATCCGCATGGCGGCCGAACTGCCGCAAGCAGTGCTCGCTGCAGAACCCATAGGTCGCCCCGCCATAGCTGCAGTGAAGCTCGGCCTGTTCCGGCACGGTCATGCCGCAGATCGGATCGCGTGTTTCATTCATGGCGTAAAGAGCGGATAGACCGCCGCATTGTCGAACCATGTGGTTTCGCCCGTTGCCTGCCGGACGCCCAGCAGCAACACCAAGGTGTCTGCGCCCGCAGGGACCTTCACGACCCCGAACGCGCGGCGCCAGCCATCCGCTCCCGGCTCGCCGAAGCGGATCATGACATCCAGCGCCTCCGCATGCCAGCGGCCCTCCCGGTTCCAGCGCGCGCGGACACTGGGCGCGGCCCCTTGTGCCGAGGCCTCCACGGCGTACCAGCCCCCGGCGCAGACCGGTGCTTTGGCGATGAAGCAGCCATCCCCCACGCCCTCCGCGCGCAGCGCATAGGTGTCGCCCTCGCCCTTCGACGCGTCCAGCCCGAACACGCCCTGCGCCTCTTTCTCGTGCTGCCAGCAGCCCCAAGACGGCGGCAGCGCGCCCTTGCGGAAGCCCGCGGCGCCGCTGACCGCAGCCGGCGCGCAGGTGGCGTTGGCGAGCAGGTTGGTGAGCGTGCCGGACGCTCGGCGCCGGTCGATCCGCGCACGGGCGCTGGCTGGATCGCGCAGAATCCCGAGTGTCTCGCCGAAGCCGGGCAACCGGCTTTCCCAGACCGGCTGGGCCTTGCGTGCGGTGCCCTGCCACGCGATCCAGTCCAGCTTCTCGCCGTAGACCCAGACGTAGCCATCCGCCGCGTCCAAGGCCTGCGCGGCATTGAGCGCAAAATGGTTCAAGCGCGAGCCGGCCACCTCGCCGAAGTACCACGGCGAGTCAGGCGAATTCGTGTACATGTCGAGGTAGAGGCCGAAGCCGGTCCGCACCTGCGTGCGGTATTTGGCGCGGTTTTCGGGCGCGACCAAGGCAAGCGCCTTGTTCTGCATCGCCCAAGCGGAGAGATAAAACTCCTGCTTTGCGGCCTCGTAGCGGTAGCCGTGCTCGTTGCCGTCCACGAGCCGGGCACCGGGGGGCAGCGCGTCGAGCAGGCCGTTGACGAAGGCCGGCCAGAGATCGCCCGCTTCACGCGCGAGCGCCGCAGGGTCGTCCATCCCGTTCAGATAGGCGGGCCGGAAGCTCAAGAGCCAGAAGGAGAGCAGCGTGATCTCCGGGAACTCAGCCGCCATCGCCCGCATGACCTGCGCGCCCCGTCGGCGCGCCAGCGCGGCGGTCACGTCGAAGGGCGCGTCGCCGGGAACGAGCTGATACTGCCGCGTTTCGGGATAGTCCTCGGGATCGAGCAGAAGCCCTTGGGCCCGGCCCGCTTTCGCCAGCCCGGCGGCCACGCCGAGGTTGTGCGCGCAGCGCGCCCACGCCGCGTCGTCGTTCCACGCCAACCTCGTCCGGGGCGCCCAGAAGGTGGTCAGAAAATTGTGCGTCAGGTTGCCCGAGGCACACTGGCGCAGCAGCGCGGCCTCCTCCTTGAAACCCTCGCGCTCCCACGCCGGGTCGGTCATCACGGTCGCGTAGCCGACCTTGACGCCGGGCGACGGCTCGCACACGACCGCCAGCGAGAGGCCGTCCAGAGGCACCTTCGCCCAGGCGTCCAGATTGCGTGCCACGTCCGCGGGGCGCACCGCCAAGAGGTCCCAGCTGTGCCCGATGAGCTTCGCTTCACGGCCGGAAACGCCGAGCGACTGCACAACCGCGAGCGTTAAGACTGCCAGCACTTTCCGTTTCATGTTTCCCCCGTGCCTGAGATTCTAGCAAACGCCGGCACGACTGCACGCCCGAAACGCGCGCGCCGGCCGATCGCCGTGTCGACCCTGTCACGGGGACTCCGGCCGCTGCGGGGGCCTCCGCCTTTTTGCGGCTGACAGCCTGTCATTTATCCGCTATCCTGAGCGCCAACAATGGGGGGAACACACATGAGGAATAGGGTTGCAGGAATGCTGGCCGTTCTGTTGGCCGGAGTGTCCGCCGCCGAGGCGGGAAGCGTGAAGCGGTTCTATGTGTCGCCGACGGGAAGCGACGCCGATTCGGGCTCGTGGTGGCGGCCGTTCGCCACGCTGGCGCGCGCGCAGGAGGCGGTCAAGAGCTTCAAAGAAACCGCGCCGACCGACCAGATCGAGCGCATCGAAGTGAGTATCCGAGGCGGCACCTATCCGCTGGACAAGCCGATCCTGCTGCAGCCCGCGCACGGCGGCACCGCCGCTTATCCCGTGGTTTACCGCGCGCGGCGCGGCACGCCGGTGTTCACCGGCGGCCGGGCCATCACCGGCTGGACAGTCGGGCCTGACGGCGCGTGGACGGTGCAGCTGCCCGAGGTCAAGTCCGGCCAGTGGGATTTCGCGCAGCTCTTCGTCAACGGCGAGCGGCGCTTCCGGCCGCGCCTGCCGAAGCAGGGCTATTTCACCACGGCGGACAACTTCGAGAAGAACGACAACGACATCAACGGCTTTCTCTACATGAGCAACGACCTCGACGCGGCGTGGTCCAACCTGCCGGACGTCGAGTTCCACGTGCTGCACGTCTGGTCGGCGTCGCGCATGCGCGCGTCCGCGATCGATACGGCTCAGAAGGCCGTGAAGTTTCCCAAGACCCGCCCGTTCAACGCCTACTGGTCGGACTTCAAGGCCCGCCGCTACTGGGCCGAGAACGTGAAGGAGGCCTTCGGCGCGCCGGGCGAATGGTACCTCGACAAGCCGACGGGCACCCTGCGCTATATGCCGCTTCCCGGCGAGCGTCCCGACACCGCGCGCGTCGAGGCTCCCGTGCTCCCGCAGCTGCTGATCTTCCAGGGCTTCGAAAACCAGCCGATCATCAACACGGTGCTCGACGGGCTCGTCTTCCGCCAGTCGCAGTGGGTCACGCCGCCCGAGGGCAACTTCACGCCGCAGGGCGAGATGAACATTCCGGCGGCCGTGGAGTTCGTGAGCGCGCGCGGCATCACGGTGCGGCGCTGCGCCTTCACCCAGCTCGGCGGCTATACCATGGGCTTCGGCCCCGGCGCGCACTCGAACACGGTCGACCACTGCCTGATGACCGACCTCGGCGCGGGCGGCGTGAAGATCGGTCCGCCCTTCGTGGGCTACCGCATGGCCGAGGCGCCCAAAAACGTCCTGACGCCCGACGCGCCCGACGGGCTCGCCAAAACGACCTCCGCGATCACGATCTCCAACTGCCGCATCACGGGAGGCGGACGCATCCACCCGGCCGCACACGGCGTCTGGATCGGCCACTCCTCCTACAACCGGGTTCTGAACAACGAGATCAGCGACCTTTACTACACGGCCGTCTCGGTCGGCTGGGTGTGGGGTTACGCCGAGCCCTCGCGCTCGCACCACAACGAGGTCGCCTTCAACCACATGCACCACATCGGGCAAGGCGTGCTTTCCGACATGGGCGGCGTCTACACGCTCGGAATCTCGCCCGGCACCACGGTGCACGACAACTACATCCACCACGTGCACGCCCACGACTACGGCGGCTGGGGCCTCTACACCGACGAAGGCTCGTCCGGCATCCGCATGTACAACAACCTCGTGAACAGCGTCAAGACGGGCGGCTTCCACCAGCACTACGGCCGCGAGAACATCATCGAGAACAACATCTTTGTGAACTCGCTGAAGGACCAGGTGCAGCGCACGCGCGACGAGCAGCACCTTTCGTTCTGGTTCCGCCGCAACATCATCTACTGGGACAACGACGGCACGCTTCTCGGCAGCAACTGGAAGGGCGGCGTGCGCGGCGAGAAGGACGGCAAGCCCACGCAGCACTACGAGCTCGGGCCGAACCTCTACTGGCATGCTTCGGGCAAGCAAGAGCTCTTTCCGGGCAAGAAGACGCTGGCGCAGTGGCAGGCCGAAACGGGGCAGGACGCCGGCTCGCTCGTGGCCGACCCGCTGTTCGTGAATGCGGCCGAGGAGGACTTCCGCCTGCGCGCCGAGTCGCCCGCCTCAAAGATCGGCTTCACGCCCTTCGACGCCGTGGGCGCGACGGGCCCGCGCGACGCGGGCGCGCTGCCTGACCTGGCGGTCAAGCCGGTGCCGACGATGTACGAGATCAAGTGATTCGGTCGTTCAGCGCGTCGCCGGGCCGGGCCCCGGCGACGGCGGGCGCGCCTCGCGCGACGCGCCCCACGCCGGGTTCGGCTCCGGTCCCATCACGTAGCTTAAGGCTCCGCCCGCGGCGACCTCCGCGTGGGTGAGCCACGCGCGCGCGAGCGGCTGGCCGTTGAGCGTCGCGGACTGGATGAAGCGGTTCGCGGACGAGTTGCCCTCTGCGGTCACCGTGAAGCGCCCGCCCGGGTAGTACTTGGGATCCAGCCGCACGCTGACGCGGCTGAACACCGGGCTGGTCAGCAGATAGACGCCGTCGCCGGGGCACACCGGGTGCAGGCCCATGGCGGAGAGCACGTACCACGCCGACATCTGGCCGACGTCCTCGTTGCCGCAGAGCCCGCGCACGCCGGTGCCGTAGGCCTTTTCGCAGATGCGGCGCGTCCACTTCTGCGTCAGCCACGGCTGTCCGGCGTAGGCGAAGAGATACGCCACGTGGTGGCAGGGCTCGTTCGGGTGGTTGTAATAGTCGTTCCAGAGAAAGTCGTCGGGCGTCTGGTCGAAGAAGGCCGTCAGCTCGCGCAGGAACGCCTCTTCGCCCATCAGCCCCATCAGGCCGTAGACGTCATGCGGCACGAACCAGCCCTGCTGATAGGGATTGCTCTCGACGGTGCCTTGGTTCTGTCCGGTTTTTTCGCGCCACGGCATCCAGACGGCGGTGCCGTCCGGCGCGTTCTTCAGGCGCGTGCGCATCCATTGGACCTCCGGGCACCACACGTTGGTGTACGCGCCGGCGCGGGCCGTGAACGCGGCGGCGTCTGCGGGTTTGCCGAGCCGTTCTGCCAGACGTCCCATGCACCAGTCGGCGTAGGCGTATTCGAGCGTGGCGGAGAGGCTGCCGGGCGAGAAGCCCTCGGGGCCGTTGCGGAACTTCTGCACCGTGTTGCGGCACTGGCGGTACGCCTCCTCGACGTCGTAGCCGCGGATCCCTTTTTCGTAGGCGTCGAGAATCACCGAGACGGCCGGGTTGCCGATCATGCAGCCCGAATAGGCGTTCAGCAGCTCCCAGCGTTCGAGATAGTTGCGGCCGCTGAGTTTGGCCATCTGCACGAGCGAGTTCACCTCGTCGTTGACCACGTCCGGGCGGATGATCGAAAGGAGCGGGAACTGGCTGCGGAACACGTCCCAGCCGCTGAAGATCGAGCGGTAGACGAAGCCGTCCGCGCGGTGCGTTTGGCCGTCCGCGCCCACGTATTGGCCGTCGACGTCCGACACGCTGCGCGGATCGATCAGGCAGTGATAGAGCGCGGTCGCGAAGATCTCGCGCTCCGCATCGCTCCCGCCTTCGCAGTCGACGCCTTTGAGCGCGTCGGCCCAGAGGGCGCGCGAGCGGGCGCGCACGCCGTCGAAATCCCAGTCGGGAATATCGTGCGCGAGGTTGGCGCGCGCGCCGTCGGCGCTCACGTAAGAAAAGCCGGCGCGCAGCAGCACCTGTTCGTTCCGGGCTGTGGGGAACTCGACGAAAAAGCCGGTGTTGGTGCCCTCGTAGGCGCGCAGGCCTTCGAAGACGCGCTCCTTATCCCAGACGCCGAAGGTGCGAATCGGCTTGCTGAACACGGCGCGGAAATGCTGCGTGAAGGAGACGTGGCCTGCGCCGTGGCCCCAGCCGCCGTCCTTCTCCGAGCAGAACATGAAGCCCTCGATCGTGTGCTCGTCGACGACCTTCACGGATTGGAGGCTGTGGGACAGCCAGCGCTCCTTTTGTCCGATGCGGCGGCCGAGGTCGATCTGGATGCGCGCGGTCTGCGACTCGGGGAAAGTGAAGCGGATGATGCCGGCACGCGGCGCGGCGGTGAGTTCGGCGCGGACGCCGTAGCGCAGCAGGTCGACGCGGTAGTAGGCGGCGGCGGCCTCCTCGCGGTCATGGCTGTAGGCCGACTTGGCCTGGTCGCGGTCGAGCTGGCGCGGTCCAGTGGACGGCATGACCTGGAAGTTGCCGAGGTCGCCATACCAGCCGATGCCGCTCATGTGGGTGAAGCTGAAGCCCTCGATGGTCTCGTGGTGATGGGAGTAGCCGGGGCCGTTGTCGCCGCCGGTGATCGTGTCCGGGCTGAGCTGGATCATGCCGAAAGGAGTCGCCGCGCCGGGGAAGGTTTTGCCGAGGCCGTGGCCGCCGTATCCGCCGAGGGTGATCGCGCCGATCATCGGGTTGATGCAGTCCACCATCTCCTTCTGCCCGGCACAGGCCACAAATGCCAGTCCGGCGCTTGCGGCGAGGAGCCGTTTCATCGCTTGCGAATCTCTTCTCATCGCCTCATCCTTCCCATTTTGCGGCGCGCGAGACCGCTTTGTGCCACCCCGCCAACAGGTGCTGACGCTGCTCGGCGGGCATGGACGGCGCAAACGTGGCGGCCGTCGGCCGCGCGGCGAGGGTGTGCTGTGCAGACCACCCGACCGCCTGCGCGGCGAGGGCGGCCGCGCCGAGGGCGGTCGTTTCCATACAGGCGGGGCGTTCGACGGGGCAGCCGAGCACATCCGCCTGAAACTGCATCAGGAACGCGTCGCGCGAGGCCCCGCCGTCCGCGCGCAGCACGCGGATCGGATGGCGGCTGTCCGCCTGCATGGCGGCGACGACGTCATGGCACTGGTAGGCGATCGCCTCTTCCGCGGCGCGGACGATCTGGCGGCGGCCGGTTCCGCGCGTCATGCCGACGAGCGCGCCGCGCGCGTACATGTCCCAGTAGGGCGCGCCGAGGCCGGCGAAGGCAGGCACCAGGTAGACGCCGCCGGTATCGGGGACCGATGCTGCGACCGGGCCGGCCTCGGAGGTGGTTTTCAGCATTTGGAGCTCGTCGCGCAGCCACTGCATAACGGCTCCGCCCATAAAAACGCTGCCCTCCAGGGCATACGAGGGCGCGTCGTCCAGCGTTTGCGCCGTCAGCGTCGTGAGAAGTCCCTGTGTGGAGCGGACGCGTTCGGCGCCGGTGTGCATCAGCAGGAAGCAGCCGGTGCCATAGGTGTTTTTTGCCTGGCCGGCGTCGAAGCAGCCTTGTCCGAAGAGCGCGGCCTGCTGGTCGCCGGCGATACCGGCGATCGGCACGGGGTCCATGCCGAACTCGGGCAACATACAGAGGGAGGCGAAGCCCGATGAGGGCACGACCTGAGGCAGCATCGAAGCCGGAATATCGAAGAGCGCCAGCAGCTCCTCGTCCCAACGCAGCGTTTCGATATTGAAGAGCATCGTGCGCGACGCGTTGGTGAAGTCCGTGACATGGGCCGCGCCGGCGCTGAGTTTCCAGATCAGCCACGTGTCGACGGTGCCGCAGAGCAGATCGCCGCGGCGGGCGGCGGCGCACGCGCCTTGCACATGGTCCAGGATCCAGCGGATTTTAGAAGCCGAAAAATAGGCGTCGAGGACCAGTCCCGTTTTCTCGCGGATCCGGGTTTCATGCCCGTCCTTCTTCAGGCTTTCGCAGATGTCGGCCGTGCGGCGGCACTGCCAGACGATCGCGTTGCAGACCGGCCGGCCGGTATGGCGGTTCCAGACGATGACGGTTTCACGCTGGTTGGCGATGGCGAGCGCGGCCAGGTCCGAGGACTTTTTGCCGGCCTGGCTCAGAGCCTCAAGCATCACGTCGCGCTGCGATTGCCAGAGGACCTCGGGGTCGTGCTCGACCCAGCCAGGGCGGGGGTAGATTTGGGGAAACTCCTGCTGAGCGACCGCGCGGATTTGGAGCTGGCTGTCGAAGAGTATCGCTCGCGAGCTGGTGGTGCCTTGGTCGAGGGCGAGAATATGGGTTGGTGCTTTCATCTGGCGCTTCCTTTCGCCATGCGGCGAGGGTCCTCGATTTGTGCGATGAGTCTGAGAAACACGGCGGCCAGCGGGCAGGGCCGGCTGGCCAGCGACCAGACGTCGTCCTCGCCCCGCACCAACTGACGGCGCTCCAGTTTTTTGAGGTGTCGATAAAGGGCGGGAGGGCTGATCCTGCACGCTTGCGCCAGCGCATCGAACGTGGTCGGCCCCTCCGTCTGAAGATCGCTTAACAGCGTCAACCGCCGCGGATGGGTAAAGGCGGTGAGGAGGCGCACCACGTCCTTCGTCGGCCACTGCGCGCACAGCAGCGCATCGCGCAGGCCGTTGAGCACCGCGGCGGCGGCGGGGACCAGCGGATCGGGCTCCGGGAAATAGCGCACCCAGCGGCTCTCGCGCCGGGCGGCGATCAAACCGCGAGCTTGGAGGCTGCGCAAGGCGAGGCTGGCGTAGGTCTCGCCGACATGCGCACGCGCCGCCAGTTCTCCGACGCATTCCCCTGGACCTTTCAGCACAGCCTTCAGGCAGGCGATGCGTCGCGGATTCGCGAGAACCCGGCAAGTCCGCCAGATGGTTGGATGGTAACTCGCCATTTCACACCTTTAAAGGTGTGATAAACGTAGACCTTCTAATGGCTTCCGTCAATCTTTTCTGGCCCTCTATTGCTTCTCGTCAGATCCGCGCTATGAACCGCCGACCACACGCATTCAGGGCAGCTGGAATTCCGGATGTTTTATCACACCTTCGAAGGTGTGATATCCGTGATCAGCCGGTTATGGGGAGACGCGACGCAGGACCGCGTCGACAGCAGGCAAGAACGGGGCCTCAACCGCTTGCGCCCACACCCTGCGCATGCCCCCCCCTTCGCGGACCGCAGTTGTGCGGCGGGTGCTGTGTGTGCCCGCGTAACGCGCATGGGCACCACGGACACGTCCCTAAGCCTCATCCCCGTCCTGCGCCGCGACAACGTGCGCACGCCTATTTCATGCTCGGCAACACGATGCCGCGCAGGATGATCTTCTGGCAGGCGATGAACACGACTGCCGTGGGGATCGACACCACCACGAAGCCCGCCATGACCGTCCAAGGTTGGTCGCTCATCTGTTGGCTCATCTGATACATCCAGACGGCCAGCGTCCAGTGGCTCTGCTTCTGACACACGAGCAGCGCCCACTCCCAGCTGTTGTAGGCGCTGACAAAGGCGTTCAACGCGTTGACGGCCAAAATCGGAGTGGTCATCGGAAGCGTGATCTTCAGCAGGATCTGCCACTCCTTGGCGCCGTCAATCGCCGCAGCCTCATACAGTTCACGCGGCAAGCCGTCGAAGAAACCTTTGAGGATGAAGATCGACAGGCCGCTCGCCATGGTCGGCAACACCAGCGCCGCAAAGGTGTTGAGCAACCCCAAATCGCGGATCAGCAAAAAGCCAGGAATGGCCGTCACGGCAGCCGGAAAGGCCATGGTCGCAAGCATGAAAAGCAGCACTTTTTCGGCCATCCGCAAACCGAACCGCGACAGCGCATAAGCCGCCAAGGGGTTCACCGTCAGCGTCGCGAGGATGGAGAGCACCACCAGCAGCACGGTGTTGCCGAACGCCTGCCCGCGCAAGAAGAGGAACTCCCCCACGGTCCTGTAATTGGCAGCTATCCCCGTCAGAAAATCCCGCCACCCTCGCTGCGCAAAGGTCACCGCCAGCGCCTCGCGAAGCGGAAAGCGAACCTCCTCGATCCGTCCGAGTCGCCAGCCATAGGCTTCGTTGACCCGCTCCACAGAGCCGTATTTTTCGAGCAGAAAACCCTGCCACGCCTGCTCGGCACTCTGCATGCTTAGCTGTGCGGGCGGAACCGCAGGCACGAAATTGCGCCAGAGCGTACTGTTCTCAATCTCCGGCAGGCGCAGGTCCTCAAACGTTGAAATCGCCCTCCCCGTCAACCGTCCGTATGCTCCGACCGTCTTGCAGGTCTCCCGCACATACGCCTGATAGGCTCGCTCGAGCTCGGGCGTCGCGCGAATGCGCAAGAGCCGCCGAGGATAGGCTTCGCGGATGAAGGACTCCCACTCCGCGCGCAGCGCCGCGGTCGCCTCCCGCGGCAACGGAAACGGCGTCTGCTCGAAAGCCGTGTAGCCCCGCCCGCCCGCAGCAGCGCCCAGCAGGCGCGCGTAGTCGTGAGGCGTGAAGGTCCTCCCCTGCGGGAACCCCAAGCGCGCCTGCACGTCGGAGCGCTTCAGGTAGGCGATCCAGAGCGGACGCGACTCGTACGGCAAGGTCCGCGACATGGGAGCCCCGGAACGCTCCCGATACCAACGCTTGAAGGCCTGATAGAGCTCCATCTTGGGGTCGTCGGGCGCATAGTCCCAGCCCGCGTGATGCAGCGGCGCACGCTGCTGGGCCACCATCCGGATGCCGAAAAACGAGCTGTACCGGATCAGCCATTCGCTGTTGAGCCGGTCGAGCGCCGCCTGCCGCCGCTGCGGAGCCGACATCCGGGCGTACGCCTGCGGGTCCCCGGACCTGACCCGCCCCTCGAAATGGTCCCGCACGAACCCCGCGACATCCCGCGCATCGAACGTGCAGACGCTGTTGCGGATGTCGTACCCGCGGTTGAAGACCGCGAAGTCGGCCGCCATCCGCTGCCAGCACGCACGCGTCGCCGGCTCATCCAGCCCCTTCAACTGCCGCTGCACGAAATCGCGGCACCCCTGACGGTCACGCGCCACCGTGATCCAGCTGCCCCAGTGCGGCGGCGCATCGGGATAGACGTCACTGGGGAACCGCGGATAGCAGGTCGCCACATACCGCATGAAGCGGTCGGAACGATCCCACAGAGCCCGCACCACGGGCGAGAACCGGTAGTAGTCGTAAGGCCCGGTCAACGACGAGGCGAACATCACGAGGAAGGGCCAAACCATCGTCACGCCGCCGAGCGAGAGCACGGCGTAGACCAAGGCCAGGAAAAGCCGCGCCTTCGCCGTCTTGCGTTCGACTGTGAGAATCACCGCCATACCAAAGCCCCACCGCCGCCCCACCATAGGCGGCGCGCATACGGTATCAAATCGCCCCGGGCCATGCACGGGACAACTTTCTTTGAACCCTTCTCTCGATGCCAGCGTTTATGAAGGAACAGAGGCTGCCAGCGCCCGACCGCCTGCCAGCCAAACGACGGCCAACCATGCGCTTCCTGCCCCCCCTCAGCGAAAAAAACGGGTTCACGCTCACCGAACTGGTGGTGGCCATCTCCCTTCTGGGAATGGCCACCGCACTGGCGGCCGTGAGACTGGGCGACCTCTCCGGAAAGGCGCGCCTTCGCGCGGCCGAATGCGACCTGTGCCAGCTGCGCGAGGCGTTTCTGGGGAACACGTCGACCCCGGGGTACCTGGCCGACCTGGAGAGCCTGCCCGGCTTCTCTCCCGCCTTCCTGCGCGTCCACAACCTGCTGACGCGCACCAATCTGCTCGGCCGCGCCGGCCTCCTGCTGGACGACAACGCCCCGCGCCCCGGATATGCGGATTTCGCGTGCTTCACCAACTGGAACGCCGAAACCGGGCGCGGCTGGCGCGGCCCCTACATCCGTGTAGCCTCTCTGGTTAAAAACAGCGCGCCGGACCGCGAAGGCCTCTATCCTTACCCCTCAGACCGCCGCAGCGCCGACGACCCCTCCTTTGCGTCCCGCGGTTTCTTCCCTCGCCTTCCCGATGCGGCCGCGCACCCTTTTGCCTACGGTCAAGGCGGCGAGCCGGCCGTCGGCGACCCGTGGGGCAATCCGTATGTGCTGCAGATCCCCGCGGCCGAGGCCTTCGACGCGCCGAGCGAGGCCGCCCGCTTTCGCTACGCCCGGCTGGTCTCAGCCGGGCCCGACGGCATCCTTCAGACCCCGTGCTTCAACGGCGCATCCCCGACGGCGGTCCAGCGGCGCCAGCTGCGCCTGGCCGGCCGCATGTCCGACGGCTCAACCGCCCCGCGCGGCGACGATCTCGTCCTGTTCATCAACCGCCCCGACGTCTTTGAGGACCATGAATAGCCAAGGCTTCACACTCGTCGAGCTGGCCGTCGTTCTCGGCATCATCGTGATCTTGACCCACCTCGCCGTGCGTGAGGCCGGCCAGTGGCGGACCGCCCAACTGCATACGCTCGCCGACCGGGGGCTTGCCGAGATCAAAGAGGCCGTGCTGGGAGACGATTTCGAAAGGGACACTGAAGGCGTGCGGACGCGCACCGGCTTCCTGGCCGATATGGGGCGCCTGCCCCAAGCCGCGACCAATGCCCAAGGCCGGCTGACGCTCGCCGAGCTGTGGGCGCCCCCCTCCCCGAACACCCCGTATGCCGCCAGGCCCGCCACGGCCGCCAACCTGACTTCCGGATCAGACCCCGCCGATGCCGACGAGGACGTGCTGGTCCCCTGCGGCTGGCGAGGACCTTACCTCCGTCTCCCCTTCGGCAGAACACGGCTGCTCGACGCCTGGGGCAACGCGTACGAAACTCCGGATGACGCGCACACCACCGCCCGGCTGCGCACAGCCGACGACGACGCCATCACTTCGGCCGGAACCCCCGTCGTCATCGTCCGGCACCTCGGCGCCGACGGCGCCCCAGACACCCTCACCGCCCCCGCCAGCCCGGAAGACGCCGACACCACGCTGAACCTGTTCGAGTGCCACGGCGCCGCGGGCCTCACCAACTGCTCCCTGACCGTCACCGTGAACGCCTACGACTCCGACGGCAACCCGGCCTCCGGCTCATACTCCGGGACCGTTCGCGTCTACAGCCCGTACGGGGCCCAGGTCACGATCGGGAAAGCCCCGTTCACGCTGAAGGCCGGCACCGCGCACGCGACCGTCACCGGTCTCACCCCGGGGCCCCGCGTGCTGCGCGTGGCGTGCAACGGACACAAAGGCCTGCCGCGGCTCCTCGTCGTCCACCCCGGCGCGAACGCGGCGACCGACCGCCTGAAAACCGATTGAAACGAGAAGCGCATGCGCAAGCGGAACATCGACACAATCATCGCCGTTATGGCTGGCCGAACCGTCTGGGTCGACACGACCGGCGAGTCCCTCCATTCCCTCGACCTCGACGGCCACGCCAGCGCGGCCTTGGCCCTCACAGCCCTCTTCAAGAACCATCCGATCAAACGCGGTGCCCGCGTGCTGCTCCTGTCGTCGGATTTCTTCACGCAAACGGTCCGCCTGCCGGCGATGCAGACTCACGGGCTCCGCAAAGACGAGCTCGCTGCGGCGCTGGTTTTCGAAGTGGAGCCGTTTTCCAATATCCCGCTCGCGCAAGGCCAGGCGGCCTATACCTCCGGCAGCGAAACCGCCGATGTCCAATCCTGGACCGTCCTGCAGATCGCCCGCAGCGAGATTCAAGCCCTCCAAGCGGCCGTCGGCGCCGCCGGCGGGCGCCTCGTCGGCCTCGCCTACGCCGACAGCGCGGGCCTCGCCCCGTTGCCAGATCCAGAGCTGTCCTCGCGCCTGCGCGCCATGGCCAGCCAGGCCGAGGCGCCTTCAGCTCCCTTCCCCGTCGTGTTCCCGGCCGCCACAGGCTTCGGCAGCAAAGGCCCTGAGCTGGCCGCCAGCCTCGCGTTCGTCCTCGTCTGCGGCGCCTGCCTGGCCCACGCCCTCTATGCCAAGACGCACGTCGCGGCGCTGCGGGCACAGGCCGCCCAAAGGGAAGAGCTGGCCGCCTGCAATGCGCAGGTCGAGGCCGCCAACGCCTCGCTGCGCAGCAGGATCGACGCCCTTGAAAGAGCGCGCGCCGAGCGCGAGGCCACCGCGCAGACGCTCACCCGCTACCGGACGGCCTGGCGCACGCTGATGCACGGCCTGCTCGACTCCTGCGACAACACGCTCGTGCTCCAACGCATCGACGGGGGCGAGCGCTTTGAGGCCGAGATCGGCGGCCTCAGCACATCGGAGAAAGCTCCTGGAGACTATTTGGCCCAGCTGGCCGAACGCATCGGCGGAGGCGGCTGGCACATTCAGTCCGAGGCCCTTCAGCCGGTCGCCTCGTTGGGCGGCCAGGGCCCCGTCCGCTTCACGTTCCGGGCGCTCCTCGACCTGCCTGGCGAGGCGCGCCGCCCACCCCAACACGCACACACACCGGAGGAGGGCTGAGAGTCCGCCTCGCCCGCGCTCTGCGATGAGCCTGACAAAAAAAGACCAGCTTCTGCTGACTGTCCTTCTCCCGCTCCTGATCGGCGCGGCCTACGTCTTTCTGTGGAGCAGGCCTGCGCGCCGAGAAACGGCCCGGCTGCAAACCCGGCTGCAGACGCTGGGCGACGAGGCGTCCATCCTGATGCGGCGCGACCAGATGAACGCCGAGCAGGCGCGCCTCCGGCGCAGACTCTCCGAAACCGAGGCTCAGGCCGCCCCCCGTGAGGCGCCCCAGCCGACTC
>Ga0209066_10000725_pt1 | contig 47097 bp, 38 predicted proteins | sample All_14_2_FD_187198 | JGI IMG/M metagenome (GOLD analysis project Ga0209066, IMG submission 187198) | Freshwater microbial communities in response to fracking from Pennsylvania, USA - Allegheny Zone_MetaG_DW_15 (SPAdes) (version 2) ... | reverse complement strand
CGGCGATGCGTTCTTGCGGATCGTATTGACGATGTCCGCACCAATCTCCTTTTCCATCAGCGGCCAGACGGTTTCGCGTGCTGCCTTGCCCAGCGTCGACAATTGCGCCGGCGTCGGCTCGATGTACTTGATCCCTGCCTCGATGGACTTCTTGATGTAGTGCTCGTCTTGCTGCTTGGCCGCCTTGAACTGGTCGTTCATGATCTCGAGCGCCGCTTCACCGATCACCTTCTGCTGCTCAGGCGTCATTTTTTCCCAGGCCTTGAGGTTCATGCTCAGGATGCCCGTCATGAAAAAATGCTTGGTCTGGACATAGGTATTCACGATGTCACGGAAGTACTCGTAATCCCAGAAGATGACATTACCGGCTTCGCCATCGACCACACCGGTTTGCAGCGCGGTATAGACCTCGCCCCAGTCAATTGCGGCGGTCTGGTAGCCGAGCGCCTCCATCGTCTGTGGTGCGGGGAAGACGGTCATGGTGCGCACCTTGATGTTCTTTGCATCGGCGATGGTCAGGGCGTGCTTGTTGCGCGTGGCCACGCCGTTGAAACCTTCCGGCCAGGGACCGAAGAACTTCAGCCCGATGTCCTGGTAGATGCCACCGAGCAGGTTATTCACCCAGCCGCCCGGGCTATAGGCCTTCAGGGCCTCATCCCACGAGGTGGTCATGTAGGGCGTGTAGATCACGCTGATACGCTTGTCGTAGGACGTCATCGGCCAGTTGAGCATCAACTGCACGTCGCCCGCCACATGCAGGTCGAACACCTCTTGTTGGCCGCCGAGTTCGTTCTGGTAGAAGACGCGGACCTTGATGTCACCCTTGGACTTCTGCTCGATCAGATCTGCCCATTTCTTGATGGCATCACCGGCGGGCGAGCCTTTGGTGCCCGAATCGGTCGCCATCTTCAGGTTCAGGGCATACGCCGAAGCGCTCCCGAACATCACCGTCGCCGCCGTTGCCGCAACCAGCAGGCCGCGCATGCTGAACTTCAGTTTCATTACCCTCTCCTCATGACTTTGATATGTAGCAGCACGATCCGCGCACTTGAACCATCAATGAGCAATTCTGGTGCCACGATTTGCTCAAGAATTCGACCGCGTGGCTATCTGACCGTAGCAATTGGATACACGCAATAACAGCGACGCAAATGGGGGTTTGGAGGTCGCATCTGGAACACTCGGCAACAAGACGAGATTCATTCCAAATAACAGGCATGGGCAAAGCGCATTTCCAATCATGCACAAAATCAATTGAATCAGTTAAATGCACTCATATCGTGCACAACGGGCACCCCACAACCCAATTCGGTGCGCCTTCAATTCAACGTCATTTCCATGCATCTCTACAACGATTGAATTGACCCTCAATGATCAATTCAATCTCCACAGCAGCACATACGCCAATCACGCCAGTGATTTGGTGGACAAATCAATGCCACTCACCCCGGAGCCGCGGCAGATTGCAGCGACCACGGGGCGAGTGGCAAGGCGAAGTCAAAATCAGGTTTTCTTAAACGGATATCAAACCGGTGACTTGGCGGGCACGGCGCCTTGATATTCATGCCGCGCCTGATGCAAGGCCTTGTACAGCCCCACCATCATGACCAGCAGCACCACGGTGAAAGGCAGCCCTGTTGCAACCGATCCCGCCTGGAGCGCATTGAGCGCATCCTTGCCACCGGTCGAAAGCAGAATGGCGGCGATCACGCCCACCAGGCAGGCCCAGAACACCTTCTGAATACGCGGCGCATCGGTCTTCCCGCCTGCGGTGATGCAGTCGATGACCAAAGCTCCGGAGTCCGCCGACGTCACGAAGAAGATCAGAATCAGCAGAACTGCGATTGCCGACGTGATCGAACTGAGCGGAAGGTTCTCGAGCATGTAGAAGGTTGCCAGCGACACATCGCTGATGCCCTTCGCCAACTCACCCACCCCACCGATGCTTTGCGCCAGCGCAGTGCCACCGAAAGCGGTCATCCAGCACAGGGTCACGAGCGTCGGCACGATCAGCACCGCCGTGACCATCGCACGCACCGTACGGCCTTTCGAGACACGGGCAATGAAGATGCCGACGAACGGCGACCACGAAATCCACCAGGCCCAGTAGAAGACCGTCCAGCCGTGGAACCACGACTCATCCTCGCGGCCGACCCAGTTGGAGAGCTGGAACAGATGCGTTGCGTAATCGGCAACCGTACTGCCCAGTCCGCTCACAAACACCATTGCGCCGCCTGCAAACACGACGAACAGCAACAGCGCGATCGCGAGCGCGAGGTTCATGTTGCTCATGTGCTTGAGACCACCGTCGATGCCGCGCCAGACGGATAGCAGTGTGAGCACACTGACAAAGACGATGATCGTCATCTGCAGACCGATCGTGTTGTCCGCACCCGTGAGGAAATGCAGGCCGCTCGCCGCTTGTGTCGCGCCAAGGCCCAGCGAAGTCGCCAGACCGAACGTGGTGGCCAGTGCGGCCAGGATGTCGATGAGATGGCCGATCCAGCCGCGCACCCGGTTACCGAGCAGCGGATAGAAAGCCGCGCGGAGCGACAGTGGCAACCCCATGTTGTAGGTGAAGAAACCGATCGAGACGGCCACGACACCGTAGATTGCCCAGGGGTGGAGGCCCCAGTGGAACATGGTGGCGCCCATCGCCGCGCTCGCAGCCTCGGGGGTCAAGGCCTGCACATTGAGCGGCGTGCCATACCAGTTGGTGTAGTAGGCCACCGGTTCCGCCACGCTCCAGAACATCAGCCCGATCCCCATACCCGCTGCGAACAGCATGGCGAACCAGGACATCGTGGAGTATTCAGGCCGAGCACTTGCACCCCCCAGCCGGATCTTCCCGACCGGCAGAACGATCAAGGCCAGACAGAACAGCACGAAGGCGTTGCCGGCAAACATGAACAACCAGTCGAAATGCTCAATCGACCAGGTTCGGGCAGCGACCATTTGCGCACTGGCTCGCGCCGGGTCGACCAAGGCGTACGCAATAAAAAGCAGGATCAGGCCAGCGGTGATGGGGAAAACCGGATTGTGAAAATCCATTCCCCAAAACTGCTTGTTGTCCATGCCCGGCGCTAATGGAACATCCTTTCTAGCACTCATTGAGGTTATCTCCGCATATTTCGTTATTGCAGCTTTAGGGCAATCTGTCGTGGCAAAGCTGTCGCCGCTGAGGCGAAAACGATTGTTCGCGGAGTGCGTGACCGGCGACTATCCAATTGCGACATCCAAGGTCACGAATTCGCCATCGACCGGACCCGCTCGATCAGCGAATCGATCACGATTCAGCAATTCAAGACAATATGCAACGAAAAGGGAAATTCAATTCGTGCGCAATCATGCACCGGAATTGGGCGCACGATCGTTTGCACGCATCTCATCGCCATTCCGATGTTCAGCGGAGGTTGGCATGATCTCAAGCACTGTCGCCGACGTTCTCATCATCGGCACACAGTGCGCGTGGTCGGGAAGCTGCTCCGGATAACGCAATGCCGCCACACCGGCAATAACCGCCAATAACAGATGCGTCCCGACAAAGTGCAGCGCGAGCGCCGCCGCGCTCAGCCACGACATGCCCAACCCGACAACCGATGGCCCGATTGCTGCACCGATTCCATGCAGCAACAAGACAGCGCTGGAACCGGCCACCACGCTCTCGGCCGGCAGGTGGTCACATAACAAGGCCACCGCGATGGGATAGACGGCGAACGCGAATGCACCAAAAAGGGTAATGGCGACAAGCGCAGCAGGCCCGCCAATGCCATCGAAAAACAGCGGAACAGCCGACAGGGCCGCAAGCAGGGCAACGATGGCGAGCGTCACGCGCCGATCGCCGCGATCGGACAGCACACCGAGCGGCCACTGCAACAGCGCACCGCCGAGAATGCCGGCGCTCATGAACCAGGCGACCCAGTCGCCCGCATGCCCGGCACGCGCCGCATAGACCGGACCCATGCTCCAGAACGCCCCCATCGCCATGCCCGTCAGCAACGCACTGAGGGCGGCCACGGGCATTCCACGGAGAATACGGAACACGGAGAGCGAGGCCCGCTGATACACGCCGGGTTGGGTGAGCTGCGTGGTGGAGACGGGCATCACCGCAAAGCAGACAAACAGCGCGGACACCGAGAACAGGGCAAACGCTTCTGCGGGATCGAGCCGCAGGATCTGCTGCGCGATGGCGAGCGAGACCTGATTGACCACCATATAAACAGCAAAAATCCGCCCCCTGATCGCGGGCGGCGCCTGCTCATTGAGCCAACTCTCGATCAGGGTGTACAGCGAGACGATCGACGCGCCCGAGATCACACGCAACGCCACCCAGGTCGCGGGCGACACGAGCAAGCCATGCATCAACGCCACTGCGGCGATGGCGGTCGCAAAAAAGGCGAACGCACGGATATGCCCGACCCGCTGTATCAGGGGACGGGCAATGAATCCCCCCAGCAGATACCCGGCAAAGTATCCGGTACCAAGCAGCCCGAGCAGGGCATCACTGAACCCCGCCTCGCTGCCGCGAACGGCCACCAGGGTGTTGAGCAGGCCGTTCCCGATCAGTAACAACGCAACGCCGCTCATCAGGCCGGCAATAGGAAGAATGCGCAACAACATCATCGCTGAAAAGGTGGAAGGTGCCGTACGTGAAGGACGAGAGCAAAGAGGGGAGATCCTCCCGTGTGAATAAACACTTCGGGCGTCGATCGGCACCTTCCTGAAAGCGTGGCGCATTTGAGGAGGAGTTCAAGCGCACCACAACGACCGGGAACTTCCGGGCCACGCCATCAGACCCGATCCCGCACGCACTTGCAAGCCGCGATGCGCAAGCAGGCAAGCGCAAGCCGCTTGAAGAACATTCACGATTTTTTGATGTAGGTCATGTCGCAATAGAGCGGAAAAGTGGCGAGAACTTACAACTCGTGCGCCGCCATCTGCGCCAACATCCTGCCACCAACACACCATATAAAGGACTGGAGACGACATGAACATTTCCAACCGAGTGCGCGAACTGATCGCGAATCGCAAAACCGGCTACAACCTGGACGCGCCGTTCTACACCGACGCCGAGATCTTCGATCTGGACATGGACGCGATCTTCGGTCGGCACTGGATCTATGTCGGCGTCGAGCCGGATGTGCCGGAGCCGGGCGACTACTTCACGGTCAAGCTCGGTCGCGCCTCGGTTGTCGTCGTGCGTGACGACGACATGAACGTGCGCGCCTTCCACAATGTGTGCCGGCACCGTGGTGCCCAGCTGTGCAACGACGAGAAAGGCAGCGTCGGCAATCTGGTGTGCCCCTACCACCAGTGGACCTACGACCTCACCGGCCGACTCATCCACACCCAGCACATGGGCGACAGCTTCGACGGCAATGTGCACGGCTTGAAGCCGGTGCATGTGGGCAACATCGCCGGACTGATCTTCATCTGCCTGGCCGACGAGCCGCCGGCCGACTTCGCCGAGATGCGTGATGCGATGTCGCAATACATCGCCCCGCACCGCGTCGCCGACTGCAAGATCGCGATGCAGGACGACTACATCGAGAACGGCAACTGGAAGCTGACAGTGGAGAACAATCGGGAGTGCTACCACTGCGTGGGCAATCACCCCGAGCTGACCCGTTCGCTGTATGAATACGGCTTCGGCTACCAGCCCTCGCCGGCCAACGCCGACGCCGTGCAAGGCTTCCGCGACCTCATCAAGCGCGAACACGCGCGCTGGGAATCCTGTGGCCTGAAGTCGGCCGAAATCGACAAGCTCGACGGCCGCGCCACCGGCTTCCGCACCCAACGCCTTCCCCTCGACAAGGCCGGCGAATCGCAGACCATGGACGGCAGCGCTGCATGCCAGAAGCTGCTGGGCAACTTCACAGAACGCAACCTGGGCGGCCTGTCGTTCTGGACGCAGCCGAACTCCTGGCATCACTTCATGAGCGACCATATTGTCACTTTCACCGTGCTGCCGATCGACGCCGACCATACACTGGTGCGCACCAAGTGGCTGGTGCACAAGGACGCCGTCGAAGGTCGCGACTATGACCTGAAGAAGCTGACCGAAGTGTGGATGGCCACCAACCGCCAGGACGGTGCGCTGGTCGAAATGTCGCAACGTGGCGCCACCAGCCCGGCATTCGAACCCGGCCCGTACTCGCCCTTTACCGAGGAATTGGTGGAAAAGTTCGCCAATTGGTACACGCAGCGACTGAACGCAGCGCTCGCGTAAAGCGAACGCCAAGGACCCCGACATGGACACGCCCGACAACAAACTCGCAGTGGACACGCTGCGAGGCATTCCCCCCCAATGGCAGGCCGACGAAGACGAAGAGCTGGTCTGCTGCCAACGCCGTCAGGAAACCGACGACGTCGTGAGTTTCTTCTTCCGCACCCAGAAGCCGGCCTTGTTCCGCTTCGTGGCGGGGCAATTCCTCACGCTCGAACTCGAGATCGACGGCGAGACGGTGAACCGCTGTTACACCATCTCGTCGCCACCGACCCGCCCGGATCGTTTGTCGATTACGGTGAAACGCGTCCCCGGCGGCAAGGTGTCGAACTGGCTGCACGACCATCTTCAGCCCGGCATGAAGATCCGCGCCTTGGGACCTGCAGGGGAATTCTGTGCCGGGCACCATCCGGCGCCGAAATACCTGTTCCTGTCGGGCGGGTCGGGCATCACCCCACTGATGTCGATGTCGCGGACGGCGCACGACCTGGGGGCAAACGACGACATCGTTTTCGTCCATAGCGCGCGCAGCCCGCAAGACATCATTTTCCGCCGCGAACTGGGCCTTCTTGCATCGAGCCGGCCCGGCTTTCGCACCGCGTTCGTCTGTGAGAAACGCGGCGCGGAAATGGACTGGTCAAGCCCGACCGGCTATCTGACGCTGCCTTTGCTGAAGCTGATCGCGCCGGATTTTGCCGAGCGCAAGGTGTTCTGCTGCGGCCCAGCCCCGTACATGGCGGCCGTGCGCGGAATCCTTGCCGAAGCCGGCTTCGACATGCAGCACTACCATGAGGAGAGCTTCAACTTCGACGATGCCGGGGCCGCCCCAGCGTCCCCCGTCGAGACGGTCACGAGCGGCGACGGACACCGCGTCGAATTCACCAAAAGCGGTGTCACCCTGCAATGTGCGTCCGGGCAAAGCGTGCTGGAAGCCGCCCGCAACGCCGGCCTGCGCCTTCCGGCCTCGTGCACGAAAGGCGTGTGCGGCACCTGCAAATCGCGCCTCGTATCGGGCCAGGTCAATATGGTGCATGGCGGCGGCATTCGTCAGCGCGAAATCGACCAGGGTTTCATTCTTCCCTGCTGCAGCCAGCCGCTCAGTGATTTGGTACTCGAACGATAGCCCATCAATCGCGGCACCCAATATGCCGCGCCCATTACAATTTGACTATTGCTCAATCCCCCACGAGGCGATTGAGCAATAGTCAATTCTTGTTGACTTTGAATGGCCACACTATTCGTTTCGCCATTCAAAACAATCTAAATCGGTTGCGTCGGCGAAATATTTCCGGCAGCAGCTTCAACCATTACAGGCGGAATTTCCGCCAACCCGGCGCGACGTCGGCGAATAGCCGAAGGCATTTTTGTCGCATGCTGACGTTCTTCCCGAGGCGATTTCCCGAATAAGCTTCGATAGGCCTTGCTGAAATAGCACAGCGACTGGAATCCACAGGCAACGGTGATGTTCGTGATCGACATTCCCGTTTGCAGCAGCAACTCGCGCGCCCTGCGCAAACGCAACTCCAGGTAATACTGTTTCGGCGTGCATCCGAGGCCATCGCGAAACATGCGCTGAAGATGACGCTGGGACAGACCTGCGAGCTGAGACAATTCGTCGAGGTTGAGCGGCTCTTCGATATTGGCCTCCATCAGGGCCGCCACCTCGGCAAGCGACTTGTGATTACGCGTCATGCGTGCCGCAAGCGGAATGTGCTGGCGATCCTTGCTGTCGCGTGCCCGCTCGAGAATGAACTGGTCACAGATCTGCGCCACCAGCGTCTTGCCGTACTGCTCACCGATCAGCGTCAGCATGAGATCGATCGGCGCGATGCCGCCGGTACAGGTGAGGCGATTGCGGTCGATGACGAAAAGATCGTCCACGAAATTGACTCGGGCATAACATTCGCGCAGTCCGCTGATGTTTTCCCAATGAATCGTGGCCTTGTAGCCATCGAGCAGCCCGGATTTGACCAGCGCATACGTGCCGGTGCACAGCCCGCCCAGATGCACTTTGTCCTGATCCATGCGTCGCAGCAGGCTGATGACGCGATCGTCCACGAAACGGGTGACATTGGTACCACCACAGACAAAAACGAGATCGGGCCGGTCGCCTTCGCCGTATTTCATCAATGCCGGCGTCGGCAGACCGTTACTGGCGGCAACCGGCTGCCCGTCGATGCTGAAAACGGTCCAGCTATACAGCGTCTTGCCGCTGACGTAGTTGGCCATGCGCAGCACTTCGATCGCACTTGAAAAGGCGATCATGGAAAACTCGTTGAGCACCAGGAAGCCGACGCGAGACGCAGACGATATCCGGGGGCGTACGTCCATCACATCTCTCCTCTCGACGGGGCCGCCACAGCCCCCTGCCCCACGATGGGGAAAGCCTGCAGCGACAGTGCGCTATCGGGCTGCGATTGTGACAGATTGGAGACCGGCTCAGTACGCCGCCGCAAGATGCCCTCAAGGCTGCGGCGACGGGCGATTTGCAAGCCAGATACCCGAACCGACAAGACCCAGCGACACCACCACCGCAGGCGACAGCGCTTCGCTCAGCAACAGGGCGCCAGCCAGCACACCCATCAAGGGTGTCAGGAACGAGAAGGTCGACAGGCGGGTCGCCGAATAATGACGCACCAGCCAGAACCAACCTACGTAGCTGACCCCCGCGACGATCACAATCTGGAACAGCAGGCTCACCCACACCATCGTATTCGGCGCAAACACGCCCTCCTCTCCCAAGCCCAGCGACAGCAAGGGCAAGGCGATGGCCGACACACCCAATTGGTACAGCAAGGTCTTTTCGGCACTGACGCGCTCCAACGCGGAAGACTTCACCAGCAGCGTGGTTGCCGCCCAGAACACGGCGCTGAACAGAATCATCAGATCACCGATCCACGCATTGCCGGTGGCCGACAACACCCCGCCACCGAACAGGATCAGCACGCCCGCAAAGGCGAGCGCCATGCCCGCCCACTGCATGCGCCGTATCGATTCCTGCGGCAGCAGCCATGCCGCCCCCAGGGCCACGAAGAAAGGCGCGGTGTACAGAAAAATGACGCCACGCGACGCACTGGTGTACTGCAGCCCGGTAAAGGTCAGTGCAAACTCGACAGCAAACAACAGACCCGCCAGCAGTCCGGGCAGCAGCGTGCCGTCGCGCTCAAACAGGCGAATGCCACGCAGCCTTGCCCACACCAGGACGATCAGCGTCGCCCCGATCGAGCGCAAACCCGCCTGCCACACCGGCGAAATGCCTTCACTGGCCAACTTGATTGCAACCTGCTGCACCCCCCAGATTGCACAGAACAACACCATCAAGCCGACTGCAAGACGGTCGAGATCGCCCTTCATATTCATACCGAATCGCCTGGAGACTGACGTCGGTATTGTCGGCAAGCTCACCCGAGCGGATGAGGTGCAGATACGTCATCGACGGGCTTACTTGCGCCAGTTCAGCACCAGCAAGGCCATCCCGCCGGCCACCACGCCCCAGAACGCCGAACCGATCCCGCCCAGGGACAAGCCCGACGCCGTCACCAGGAAGGTCACCAGCGCCGGCTCACGCTGCGCATCGTCCTTCATTGCGGTGGCCAAGCCGCCGCCGATCGTGCCGAACAAGGCCAAGCCCGCCACCGCCAACACCAGTTCGCGCGGGAAAGCCGCGAACAGTGCCCCCACCGTGGCACCGAACACCCCGACCAGCAGGTAGAACACGCCGGCAAACACACTGGCGAGATAGCGCTTCGCCGGGTCTTCATGCGCTTCGCGCCCCATGCAGATCGCCGCGGTGATCGCCGCCAGGTTGATCGCGAAGCAGCCGAAGGGCGCCAGCACCAGGCTCACTGCCCCGGTCCAGCCCACCACCGGCGACACCGGCACCCGGCCGTAACCCGACGCACGCATCACCGCCACACCGGGCACGTTCTGCGAGGTCATCGTCACCACGAACAGCGGCACGCCCACACCGATCATCGTCTGCCAGTCAAACGCCGGCATCGTGAACACCGGCACGGCCATCTCCAGCCGCAGCGCGTCAAAGTTCAACAGCCCCTGCGCCGCCGCGATCGCACTGCCCAAGGCCAGCACCAGCAGCACCGCATAGCGCGGCGCCAGCCGGCGCGCCAACAGATAGGCGGCGAACATCGCAAACACCAGCCCGAAGCGCTGCCCCATCGCCACGAACACCTCGATGCCGAAGCGCACCAGCACCCCGGCCAGCATCGCCGCGGCAATCCCGGGCGGAATGCGATCCATCACGCGCTCGAAGCCACGCGTCACCCCCGCCAGCAGGATCAGCACCGCACAAAAGATAAACGCCCCGGTCGCCTGCGCCAGGCTCACCCCCGCCAGTGCGGTGACCAGCAGCGCCGCACCCGGCGTCGACCAGGCGGTGACCACCGGCGCGCGATAGCGCAACGACAGCCCGATGCAGGTCACCCCCATCGCAATGCCGAGCGCCCACATCCATGAACTGATCTGCGCCGGCGTCGCCCCGGCGGCTTCCGCCGCCTGGAAGACGATGGCTGCAGAACTGGTGAAACCGACGAGAACGGTGACGAAGCCGGCGGAGAGGGGGGCGAGGTAGGTGCGCATCAAGCCGGCCGTGCCACCGCCAGCTTCAAGCCGAAGCCAATGAAGACAATGCCTGTCAGCCGGTCCATCCAGGCGACGACGGCCGGCCGTGCCAGCCAGGCCCGGGCACGCAGAGCCAACGCAATCAGCACGGCAAACCACAGGAAAGACAGCAGCACATGGATCAGCGCGAGCACGAAGCTGAACCCTGCCACATCGACCCCGGCCGGCACGAACTGCGGCAAGAAGGTGACGTAGAACACCCCCACCTTGGGGTTGAGCAGGTTGGTGAGAAAACCTTTCAGGAATGCGCCGGCCGCACTACCGCTCGAAGCGTCGGCCACGCCGGACTCCAGCTGCAGCCCCGACCGCCGACCGCGTAGCAGCTTCAGCCCTTGCCACACCAGATAGGTCGCCCCGACGATCTTCAACGTGGTGAACAAGATGCTCGAGGTCGCCAGCAACACGCCCAGCCCGACCGCAACCAACGCGCCCCAGGCCAGACACCCCACCGCGACACCCAGCGCCGCGAGGATGGCACGCGCCTTTCCACCCGCGACCGACATCCTCAGCACCAGGGCCGTGTCGACGCCCGGCGTCATCGCCAGCACCGTGGCGGCAAACAGGAAGGCCCACAGGCTTTGCACAATCGTCATCAGAAGCCTCCGCGCTCAGTCGATCACCACCGGCTTGATGTCGCCGATGAACTGCAGCCGCGCGCGCAAGGCCTTGGTCACTTCGACACGACCGTTCTCATTCACACGCAGCACATGGTCGATGCCAAAGCGCTGCGTCTGCTCGCGCCAGCCGTCACCCGCCAGGTAGGCCGGCTTGCTGGCGGCGTCGGACAGGGTTCCCACAGCCTCGCCCGCTGCGCCCTTGGGCGTGACGAGGAGGGTGAGCGACTGCGTGCCATGCGCCGGCTGACCCGTTCGCGGATCAAGCAGATGCGCATGGCGCACGCCGTCGAGCATGAAGTAGCGCTGATAGTCGCCCGAGGTGCCAACGGCCTCGCCGTCGTACAGCGGCAGGGTGGCGAGTGGGGCCGGCTCGCGCGGATGCTGGATGCCGATGCGCCACGGCTGGTCGCCCTTCTTGCCCAGCGCCAGCACGTTGCCGCCGATATTGATCAAGGCGTTGCTGACGCCTTGCGCGCGCAGGATCGCTGCGGCGCGGTCCAGCGCATAGCCCTTGGCATAGCCGCCCAGGTCGAGCTGCACAGCCGGGTTGCGACTGCTGACCTGCTTGCCTTCGATGACCAGATCGCTCATGCGCGGCCTGGCAGCCAGCAAGGCCGCCAGTTTTTCGGGATCGGGTCGCACGGGCACGAAAGTATCGGTATGGAAGCCCCACAGCGCCACCAGCCCGCCCAGCGCCGGATCGAACAGTTCGTCACCCGTGGCGGCGATGCGCTGCGCGTCCTTCAGCATCGCGGCCAGCTCGTCCGAGACCGTCGCCGTCTCGCCGCGCGCCAAGGCCGCATTCAGCGCGGTGAGCTCGGAGGGCTCCCAGGCATGGTAGGCACGATGCAGCCGGTCGAACTCACGCAGCACCGTGCCGGCTGCGGCATCGGCGGCAGCCGGATCCTCAGCGAAGACGGCCACGTCGACGCGGGTGCCGAACACGAAAGCCTCATGACGGAACACCTCGGCACGCGAGCACGCCGTCAGCAGCACGGCTGCGAGCACCAGAAACAGGAAATAGGGGACAGACCCCAATTTTCCGAAGGAAATTGGGGTCTGTCCCCTATTTCCTTTTCTATTTCCTTCCATCGAGTCAGGCAACCCCATCAGCTGCAGGCCTGCTCCAGCGTATCGATGACCAGCCCGGCAACGTCGAAGCCCTGCTGCGCCGCGATCTCCACCATGCAGGTGGGGCTGGTGACGTTGATCTCGGTGAGATGACCGCCGATCACGTCCAGCCCGACAATGAGCAGCCCGCGCTGCCACAGGATGGGCGCGAGGTACTCGGCAATTTCGCGCTCGCGCGCGGTCAGCGGCATGGCCACGCCACGACCACCGGCGGCGAGGTTACCGCGCGTCTCACCGGCCTGCGGAATGCGCGCCAGTGAAAAAGGCACCACCTGACCGCCGATGATCAGCACACGCTTGTCGCCGTCGGCAATCTGCGGCAGGTAGCGCTGCGCCATGATCGTGCGCTGGCCGTCCTGGGTCAGGGTCTCGATGATGACGTTGCGGTTGGGGTCATCCTTGCGCACACGGAAAATCTGGCTTCCGCCCATGCCGTCCAGCGGCTTGAGGATGACGTCACCCAACTCGTCGATGAAAGCCTGGATATTGACCGCATCGCGCGCCACCAGCGAGGTGGCCATGAACTGCGGAAACTCGGTGATCGCGAGCTTTTCGGAATGGTCGCGGATGGCGCGCGGGTTGTTGAAAACGCGAGCCCCCGCCTGCGCGGCATCTTCCAGCAGCCAGGTGGCAGTGACGTATTCGAAGTCGAAAGGGGGGTCCTGGCGCATCAACACCGCATCGAAATCGACCAGACGTCGCGATTGCTCGACACCCGCCGCGGCATACCAGGGTGCATCGCCAGCCAGCAGATGAATCTGCAAGGCACGGGCCGTCACCGCGGCGTCACGCCAGACCAGCGCGCTGCGCTGCGCGGTCCAGACTTCGTGTCCGCGCGCAGCCGCCGCCCGCATCATGGCGATGCTGGAGTCCTTGTAGGCCTTCAGTCCATCGAGCGGGTCGAGAATGAAAAGGAGCTTGAGCGCAGTGCTCATGCGGCCTCTCCAACGGCTTCAACCGGCTCGGTTTCCTCGATTTCGACCGAAGCCGCCAGCAGCGCCAGGCGTGCCACCACCCCGTACGCGTAGAAGCGATTCGGCGGCGCATCCGGCCCCTGCGCAGCATCAGGCATCGTGCCACTGGTGTCGAAGGCCAGCGGCTTGAAGTGCATGCCCGGCGCGTTGAGATTCTCGTCCCGGCCGCGCTCGGTATGGACACGGTAGAAACCGCCGACCACGTAGTGGTCCATCATGTAGACGACCGGCTCGGCAACGCCGTCCTCCACCGTTTCGAAGGTATGCACGCCTTCCTGGATGATGACCTCGTGCACCTGCAAGCCTTCCTTCACCACCGCCATCTTGTTGCGCTGACGACGGTTCAAGCCGACCACTTCGGAGGCGTCCTTCACCGTCATCACACCCATGCCGTAAGTGCCAGCATCGGCCTTGACCACCACGAAAGGTTCGTCGGTGACGCCGTATTCCTTGTACTTGGCGCGGATGCGGGTGAGCAGCGAATCGACCTGCGCCGCCAGGCATTCCTCGCCGGTGCGCTCCTGGAAGTTGATCTGCCCGCACACACCGAACTCGGGATTGATGCGCCACGGATCGATACCGATGGCGTTGGCGAACTCGCGCGCGACGCGGTCATAGCACTCGGCATGCTTCGACTTGCGGCGCTTGTGCCAGCCGGCATGCAAGGGCGGGATCAGCCATTGGTCTTCCAGGCCTTTCAACACCTGCGGAATGCCGGCCGACAGATCATTGTTGAGCAGCACCGCGCAGGGGTCGAAATTGTCGAGGCCGATACGGCCGCCACTACGGCGCAAGGGCTCCAGCGTCAGCGCGGCGCCGTTGGCCAGTTCCAGCACGGTCGGCTCGGCGATCTCGGGCAGCAGGCTGCCGATGCGCACGTCCAGCCCGGTCAGGCGCAGGATGGACACCAGCTTGGCCACGTTCTGCAAATAGAACTGGTTGCGGGTGTGATTCTCGGGGATCAACAGCAGCTTGCTGGCATCGGGGCAGATGCGCTCGATCGCCGCCTGCGCGGCCTGCACGCACAGCGGCATGAAGGCGTCGTTGAGGTTGTTGAAGCCCCCCGGGAACAAGTTGAGGTCCACCGGTGCAAGCTTGAAGCCCGAGTTACGCAAGTCGGTCGAGCCGTAGAAGGGCGGCAGGTGATCCTGCCACTGGGTACGGAACCACTTTTCGATATCGCAGGCGTTGTCGAGGAACTGGCGCTCCAGTTCGAGCAAAGGGCCGGTCAGTGCAGTCGTGAGGTGCGGAACCATGAATTGTCTGTCTCGGAAAAAGCCGCCGCCGCCCGGCGGGCGGCGAATGGATTGGCCGGAATGTTACACCATGGCCGCGGCCGGCCCATGACTGCCAGCGACGACACGATGCACGCCCACGACTCAAGCCGCAGGCGGCTTCACCGGCAGACTGCGAGCCTCCTTGACGACCTCCATGACGACGTAGGTATGCGTCTGCTTCACGCACGGCAGCCCGGAAATCTGGTCGCCCATCACCCGCCGGTATTCATGAATGTCGCGCGTACGCACTTTCAGCAGGTAATCGAAATCACCCGCGATCATGTGGCAGGACTCGATCTCGGGGATGCGCCGCACCGCGTCGTTGAAGCGGCGCAGATCCTGCTCGGTGGTACTCGTCAGCAAGACCTGCACGACGACGATGTGCCCGGCGCCGATGGCATCGGGGTCGAGATCGGCGTGATACCCCCGGATCACGCCGGTCTTTTCCAGCCGGCGCACGCGCTCGGCACACGGGGTCTTGGTCAGGCCGACACGGCGCGACAACTCGACGATGGACAGGCGCGCATCAGCCTGCAATTCGGCGAGGATTTTCAGATCGATCCGATCCATTGCGGTGCAACAGGCTTTTGGCCTGCTCTTCTATCTAAATAAAGACATTATGGCTTTATAGATTTGAATTTTAGAGCCATTAACTATTGTTTTTGGCGAAAAATTCGGCCGAACCGACGAAGCCCGATCAGGGGTCGTCGCCCCGACACCTGCCGGAGTCTCTCGCCGTGGATCACCCTGCCTCGCTCACCGTCTCTGCACTGGCTGCCGCTGCGCTGCCGGCCACGCCACGCCCGTCCTTGCGCACGACCATCGACGCGGTCTGGCGCAGCCCGGAACCCGACTGCGTGCCGGCACTGGTCGACGCCGCCCGCCTCGATCCGGCCACACAGGCCCGCGTGCATCAACTCGCCGGCAGTCTGGTCACCGGCCTGCGCGCCAAGCGCAGCCGCTCGTCCGGCGTCGATGCGCTGATGAAGGAATTCTCCCTCTCCAGCCAGGAAGGCGTGGCGCTGATGTGCCTGGCCGAAGCCCTGCTGCGCGTGCCGGACAAGGCCACCGCCGACCGCCTGATCCGCGACAAGCTGTCCGAGGGCGACTGGCGCTCGCACGTCGGCAACAGCCCTTCGCTGTTCGTCAACGCCGCCACCTGGGGCCTGCTGATCACCGGCCGCCTCGTGTCCACCAGCAGCGAGTCGAGCCTGGCGTCCGCCCTCACCCGCCTCGTCGCCCGCGGCGGCGAACCACTGATCCGCAAGGGCATGGACCTGGCGATGCGCATGCTGGGCGAACAGTTCGTCACCGGCCGCGACATCAACGAGGCGCTGGAGCGCGGCCGCACGCATGAAAAGCAGGGCTATCGCTACTCCTTCGACATGCTGGGCGAGGCGGCGATGACCGCCGAGGACGCCACGCGCTACTTCCGTGACTACGAACGCGCCATCCACGCCATCGGCAAGGCCTCTGCCGGGCGCGGCGTAGTCGACGGCAATGGCATCTCGGTCAAGCTCTCCGCCCTTCACCCGCGCTACACCTGGTCTCAGCGCGAGCGGGTGTTCGCCGAACTGCTGCCCCAACTCAAGGTCTTGTGCCTGCAGGCCAAGGGCTACGACATCGGCCTGAACATCGACGCTGAGGAAGCCGACCGCCTCGACATCTCGCTCGATCTGCTCGAAGCCCTGGCCCAGGACGCCGACCTGGCGGGCTGGGCCGGACTGGGCTTTGTCGTGCAGGCCTACCAGAAGCGCGCGCCGTGGGTGCTCGACTTCGTCGTCGACCTTGCCCGCCGCAGCGGCCAGCGCCTGATGGTGCGCCTTGTGAAGGGCGCCTACTGGGACGCCGAAATCAAGCGTGCACAGATCGACGGTCTGGCGGGCTACCCGGTCTATACGCGCAAGGTCTACACCGACGTGTCCTACCTCGCCTGCGCCAAGAAGCTGCTCGCCGCGCGCGACGCCATCTACCCTCAGTTCGCCACCCACAACGCGCACACCCTGGCGGCGATCTACCATCACGCCGAGAACGAATCCAATGCCAGCGCCTGGCGTGCCGGCGACTATGAATTCCAGTGTCTGCACGGCATGGGCGAACCGCTCTACGACCAGATCGTCGGCCATCCCCAACGCCATCGCCTGGTGCGCATCTACGCGCCGGTCGGCAGCCACGAAACCCTGCTCGCCTACCTGGTACGCCGCCTACTGGAGAACGGCGCCAACACCAGCTTCGTCAACCGCATCGTCGACGAAAACGTGCCGGTCGATGAGCTGATTGCCGACCCCGTGCCTCAGGCCGAGGCGCTGGCCGGCGCACCGCACCCGCGCATTCCGCTGCCGAGCGAGCTCTACGGCGCCCAGCGTCGCAACGCCAGCGGCTTCGACCTCGCCAGCGAACCGGTGCGCAGCCGCATCGCCGCCGCCCTGCAAACCTGCTGCGACACCGCACACATGGCCGAGCCGATCGTGGAGGGCGCACCCGCAGCGGATGCGAGCCGCGGTCGGCCCGTCGCCAATCCCGCTGACCTGCAGGACATCGTCGGCCATGTGGTCGAGGCCGAAGCCACCGAGGTCGAGGCCGCCCTGGCCGCGTCGACCGCCGTTGCTGCTAGCTGGGCGCACACCCCGCCTGCCGAACGTGCCGCCTGCCTCGATCGCGCCGCCGAGCTGGTCGAGCAGCAGGCCGACGCCCTGCTGGCACTGGCCATCCGCGAAGCCGGCAAATCCTGGAGCAACGCCGTCGCCGAACTGCGCGAGGCAGTCGACTTCTGCCGCTACTACGCCCAGCAAGCGCGCGGTTTCGACAACGGCAGCCACCCGGCGCTGGGCCCGGTGCTGTGCATCAGCCCGTGGAACTTCCCGCTCGCCATCTTCGCCGGCCAAGTCGCCGCCGCCCTGGCGGCTGGCAACCCGGTCATCGCCAAGCCCGCCGAGCAAACGCCGCTGATCGCCGCCGCCGCGGTGCGCCTGTTCCACGCCGCCGGCGTGCCGCTGGCTGCGCTGCAGCTGTTGCCCGGCCGCGGCGAAACCGTCGGCGCCGCGCTGGTGGCCGACGCCCGCATTCGCGGCGTGATGTTCACCGGTTCGACCGAAGTCGCCACGCTGATCAACCGCAGCCTGGCCGCACGCGGCGGCAATGTGCCGCTGATCGCCGAAACCGGCGGCCAGAACGCGATGATCGTGGATTCCACCGCCCTCGCCGAGCAAGTCGTGGGCGACGTCGTCGCCTCCAGTTTCGATTCCGCCGGCCAGCGCTGCTCGGCCCTGCGCGTACTGTGCCTGCAGGACGACATCGCCGACCGCGTGCTGACCATGCTGCGCGGCGCGCTGGACGAGCTGCGCATGGGCAACCCGGCCGACGTGCGCACCGACATCGGCCCGGTCATCGATGCCGACGCCCAGGCCGGACTCGAAGCCCATGTGACGGCCATGCAGGCCCGGGGGGCACGCATCACCCGCCTGCCGCTGCCCGCGGACTGCGCACGCGGCACCTTCGTCGCGCCGACGATCATCGAGATCGGCGCGCTGGCCGAACTGGGCCGCGAACAGTTCGGCCCCATCCTGCACGTGCTGCGCTATCGCGCAGATGAACTGGACGCACTGATCGACGCCATCAACGCCAGCGGCTACGGCCTGACGATGGGCGTGCACACCCGCATCGACGAAACGGTCGACCAGGTCGTTGCCCGCGCCCACGTCGGCAACCTGTACGTCAATCGCAACATGATCGGCGCCGTGGTGGGCGTTCAACCCTTTGGCGGCGAAGGCCTGTCGGGGACCGGCCCCAAGGCCGGCGGCCCGCTCTACCTGCACCGACTGCTGCAGCGCAGCCCCGGCCCGGACTTGGCCAACGGCGCCCTGCGTGTCGACCAAGACGCCGCACCAACGCTGATGGACAGCTTGCTTGACTGGCTGGACGGCGCCGGCCGCGCGCTGCTGGAAGGCGACGAGCTGTCCGTGTTGCGCGACCGTGCCGACGCCTACCGCAGCCGCCGCGTCAGCGGCCTGCGCCTGGCCCTGCCCGGCCCCACCGGCGAAGACAACGCCCTGCGCTTCGTGCCCCGCGGCACGGTGGCCGGCGTGGCAAACAGCACCCCCGCCGCCCTGCACCAACTGCTGGCCGCACTGGCGACGGCGAACCGCATCGTGTTCGACGACAGCCCGCTGATGCGCAGCCTGCAGTCGATGCTGCCCGAGCCAGTGCGGCAACAGGTGGCCCTGGATGCGCGCTGGCTGGAAGGCGACTTCGGCGCGCTGCTGGTCGATGCGAGCGACGACGACGTCGCCGCCTGGCGGGTCAGACTCGCCGCCCGCCCCGGCCCGATCCTGCCCCTGCTGCGCCCGATGCCCGAATACGACCCCTGCCGACTGGTGCATGAACGCACCGTCAGCATCAACACCGCCGCAGCGGGCGGCAACGCCAGCCTGATGGCGATGGGTGCCTGAGCCGCAAAGCACGACATGCGGTAAAACGCAGCACACCCTGTGAACGCCCCGCCGCTAGGGGCATCACGGATGGCAAGGCGGAGAAATTCGCTTACCTTACGGGACGCAATCGCCACCGGTCTTAGCGCCACGGTCGGCTGCGCCCGTTCAAACCGAAGCAAAGAAGGAGACGTTTCATGAAAAAAACCCTGCTCGCCACTGCCGTCCTCACGCTCGGCGGCTTTTCCAGCGCCGCCCTGGCCGACCTGCCGGTCGCCATCGCCGGCCCGATGACCGGCCAGTACGCCTCCGCCGGCGACCAGATCCGCAAGGGTGCGGAAATGGCCATCGCCGACATCAACGCCCGTGGTGGCGTGCTCGGCGAAAAGCTGAAGCTCGAAGTGGGCGACGACGCCTGCGACCCGAAGCAGGCGGTGTCGGTCGCCAACACCATGGTCAACAAGGGCATCGTGTTCATGCACGGCCACTGGTGCTCGAGCTCGACCATCCCGGCCTCCGAGGTCTATGTCGAATCCGACATCCCGATGGCCACCGTGTCCACCAACCCGCAAGTCACCGAGCGCGGGCTGAAGAACATCTTCCGCATCATGGGTCGTGACGACCAGCAAGGCCTGGTGGCGGGCGGCTACATCGCCGACCACTTCAAGGGCAAGAAAGTCGCCGTGGTCGACGACAAGAGCGCCTACGGCAAGGGCCTGGCCGACGAGATCGCCAAGGCGATGGAAGCCAAGGGCGCCAAGGCTGCGCTGCGCGAGTCGATCACCGCCGGCGAGAAGGACTATTCGGGCATCGTCACCAAGCTCAAGCAAGCTGGCGTCGAAGTGATGGCCTACGGCGGCTACCACACCGAAGTCGCGCTGATCCTGCGCCAGGCCCAGGCCGCCGGCCTGCAGCTGACGGTGATGGGCGGCGACACCATGACCAACTCCGAGCTCGTCACCGCCGCCGGCCCCGCGGCCGACAACGTGATGTTCACCTTCTCGCCCGACGCCCGCAAGAACCCGGACGCCGCGCCGGTCGTGGAGAAGTTCCGTGCCGCCAAGGTCGAGCCGGAGGGCTATGTGCTGTACGCCTATGCCGCCATGCAGTTGTTCGAGCAGGCCGCCACCGCAGCCAAGAGCACCAAGTACGCCGACCTCGAGAAGGCCATGCGCGGCGGCACCTTCAAGACCGTGATCGGTGACCTGTCCTTCGACGCCAAGGGCGACCAGAAGGCGCCGGGCTTCGTCGTGTACCGCTGGCAAGGCGGCAAGTACGACTACGCCAAGTAATCAATCCAATCGTGCGGCATCCGGCCGGGGGTGTGAATCACACGCCCGGCCCGTCAAACAAGAAACCTCCCGCGCACGGCGACGGTCACGCACCGTCGGCCGTCGTGCGCCGCCACCGCAGGAGACATCGTGGCCTACGCACTGCAACAACTGATCAACGGGCTGACGCTCGGCGCCATGTACGGCCTGATCGCCATCGGCTACACGATGGTGTACGGCATCATCGGCATGATCAACTTCGCCCATGGCGACATCTTCATGGTGAGCGCGTTCATCGCGGTCACCGCCTTCACGATCCTCGCCGCCGCCGACGTGACCTCCATCCCGCTCGCGCTGACCTTCGTGCTGATCGTGTCGATCTTCTTCACTTCGGCCTACGGCTGGGCGGTCGAGCGCACCGCCTACCGCCCGCTGCGCGGCTCGACCCGGCTGGCACCGCTGATCTCGGCGATCGGCATGTCGATCTTCCTGCAGAACAGCGTGCAGCTCACCCAGGGCGCGCGCGTCAAGCCCATCCCGCCCGTGCTGGAAGGCGGCATTGTGCTGTGGGACGCACCGGGCTTCACCGTGCAGATCGGCTGGAGCCAGATGCTGATCATCGTCACCACGGTGATCCTGATGAGCGCCTTCACCTGGATGATCACGCAGACCCCGTTCGGTCGCCAGCAGCGCGCCTGCGAGCAGGACCGAACCATGGCCTCGCTGCTCGGGGTCAATGTGGATCGCACGATCTCCTACACCTTCATGCTGGGCGCGGCGCTGGCCGCGGTGGCCGGAGTGATGGTCACGGTGTACTACGGCGTGGTCGACTTCTTCATCGGCTTCCTAGCCGGCATCAAGGCCTTCACGGCGGCGGTGCTGGGTGGCATCGGCTCCCTGCCCGGGGCGATGCTGGGCGGCCTGCTGATCGGCCTCATCGAATCCTTCTGGGCCGCCTACCTGTGGGCGGAATACAAGGACGTCGCCACCTTCGGCATCCTGTGCCTGGTGCTGATGCTGCGCCCCTCCGGCCTGCTCGGCCGGCCTGAAGTGGAGAAAGTCTGATGAGCGCCGTCGTCTTTGCGCGTCACGCCATGACGCCGGCCGAGCGTCTGCGCGACGCCGGCTGGGTGGCCTTCGTCGGCCTCATCCTCGGCATCCCGCTGGTCGGCCTCACCACGGTGGACGTCGGCGGCAGGCTGGGGGTGGAGACCCGCTTCGGCCTCCTCATTGCCGCCGTCGCCGCCGTCTTCTTCGGTCGCCTGCTGCTGCGCTGGTCGATCGACCAGGCGCGCAACCGCAAGCAGGACCGCGACCGTGCCAGCACCGCCACCGCCGCCGACCGCGCCCACGGCGCGCAGAAAGTGGTGAATGTGCTCGGCTGGGTCGCGCTCGGCGCCTCCATCGCGCTGCCGATCGTGTTCTCCGACAACCGCTACGTGGTCGACACCGCCACCACGGTGCTGATCTACGTGATGCTGGGCTGGGGCCTCAACGTGGTGGTCGGCCTCGCCGGCCTGCTCGACCTCGGCTACGTCGCCTTCTACGCCGTGGGCGCCTATTCCTACGCGCTGCTGTCGACCCAGTTCGGCTGGAGCTTCTGGGAGACGCTGCCCGTGTCGGGCGCAATGGCCGCCACCTTCGGCATCCTGCTCGGCTACCCGATCCTGCGCCTGCGCGGCGACTACCTGGCGATCGTGACCCTGGGCTTCGGCGAAATCATCCGCATCATCCTGGTGAACTGGACGGAGTTTTCCAACGGCCCCAACGGCATCAGCTCGATTCCGCGCCCGAGCTTCTTCGGCCTGGATTTCACCCGCAGCGCGCCGGAGGGCGGGCAGACCTTCTCCGGCTTCTTCGGGCTGGAGTTCTCGCCGATGCACCGGCTGATCTTCCTCTACTACCTGATCCTGGTACTGGCCCTGCTGACCCACGCTTTCGTGTCGCGCCTGCGCAAATTGCCGGTCGGCCGTGCCTGGGAGGCCCTGCGCGAGGACGAGATCGCCTGCCAGGCGATGGGCATGAACACCACCAACATCAAGCTGTCGGCCTTTGCCATCGGCGCCATGCTGGGCGGCTTTGCCGGGGTGTTCTTCGCTGCACGCCAGGGCTTCATCTCGCCCGAAAGCTTCACCTTCACCGAGTCGGCGATCATCCTCGCCATCGTGGTGCTGGGTGGCATGGGCTCGCAGATGGGCGTGGTGCTGGCGGCCACACTGCTGGTGCTGATCCCCGAGTTCGGCCGCAACTTCGCCGAATACCGCATGCTGCTGTTCGGCCTGGCGATGGTGCTGATCATGGTGTGGCGTCCGGGCGGCCTGTTGTCGCACCGCGAACCCACCGTGCGCCTGAACGCGCTGGGCAAGGTAGCTGCAACGAAGGAGGCTGCGTGATGAGCAAGCACACCACGGGCACCCTGCTGTCGGTGCAAAACCTGACCATGCGCTTCGGCGGCCTCACCGCGATCGACGACCTGTCGCTGGACGTACCGGCGGGCAAGATCACCGGCATCATCGGCCCCAACGGCGCCGGCAAGACCACGCTGTTCAACTGCCTGACCGGCTTCTACAAGCCCACCACCGGCACCCTGCGCCTGGCCCATCCGAGCCGCGGCGAGATGCGCCTGGAAGCGCTGCCCAGCCACCGCGTCGCCCGCGACGCCCAGGTGGTGCGCACCTTCCAGAACATCCGCCTGTTCCCGAAGATGACGGTGCTGGAGAACCTGATCGTCGCCCAGCACAACGTGCTGCAGCGCGCATCGAAGTTCTCCATCGCCGGCATCTTCAAGCTGCCGGGCTACCGCCAGGCGGAAAGACAGGCGATCGAACGCGCGGCGATGTGGCTCGAGCGCCTCAAGCTCACCCATCTCGCCGACCACGCCGCGGGCGACCTGCCCTACGGCATCCAGCGTCGCATCGAGATCGCGCGCGCGCTGTGCGTCGATCCGGTGCTGCTGTGCCTGGACGAGCCGGCCGCCGGCCTCAACCCGCGCGAATCGGCGGAGTTGAACGAACTGCTGCTGTATCTGTGCGGCGAACTGGGCATCGCCATCCTGCTCATCGAGCACGACATGAGCGTGGTGATGAACGTGTCCGACCACATCGGCGTGATCAGCTACGGGCGCAAGATCGCCGAGGGCACGCCGGAGCAGGTCAAGCACGACCCGCAGGTGATCAAGGCCTACCTGGGCGAGGACGAGGACGAGGACGAAGACGTGACGGAAGGGGCCGCAGCATGATGCTCAAGATGGAGGGCGTGCACGCCCATTACGGCCACATCCACGCGCTGCGCGGCATCGACGTCGAGGTTCAGGTGGGCGAGATCGTCACCCTGATCGGCGCCAACGGTGCCGGCAAATCGACGCTGATGATGAGCCTGTTCGGCAACCCCAAGGCCAGCGCCGGACGCATCGTGTTCGACGGCGAGGACATCACCCGTGTGCACACGCACGAGATCGCCCGCCGCGGCATCGCGCTGGTGCCCGAAGGCCGGCGCATCTTCCCGCGCATGACGGTGATCGAGAACCTGCAGATGGGCACGGCGCATGCCGACCCGGCCAACTACAACGCCGACATCGCACGCGTGTTCGCGATGTTCCCGATCCTCGAGGAGCGCCAGTCGCAACGCGCCGGCACCTTGTCGGGCGGCGAGCAGCAGATGCTGGCGATCGGCCGCGCATTGATGAGCCGGCCCAAGCTGCTGCTGCTCGACGAGCCCTCGCTGGGGCTGGCGCCGATCTACATCCGCAAGATCTTCCAGATCGTGAAGGAACTGAACCGCGACCACGGCATGACTATCCTGCTGGTGGAGCAGAACGCCAACCAGGCCCTTCGAGTGGCGCATCGCGGCTACGTGCTGCAGCATGGGGAGATCACGCTGGCCGGCACCGGCGCTGAACTACTGGCCAGCTCGGAAGTTCGGGCAGCGTACCTTGAGGGCGGCCACGCCTGATGCATCACAGCCCCCCGCCCGCGCGCTGGCTTCCGTTCGTCGTCCTGGGCGTGGGTCTGCTGACGGTCTCCTTCAGCGCCATCCTCGCCCGCCTGGCGCAGGCCGAGGGCGTGAGCTCGCTGGCGGTGGCAACCTGGCGACTGGGGCTGGCGGCGATCATCATCACGCCGGTGGCCCTGATCCAGTCGCGCCACGAGCTGCTGCGGCTGAGCCGTGCCCAAGTGGGGATGGCGATGGCCGCGGGCTTGCTGCTGGCGCTGCATTTCGCGAGCTGGATCACCTCGCTGGAATACACCTCGGTGGCCTCCAGCACGGCGCTGGTGACGACCAACCCGCTGTGGATCGGGCTGGCGTCCTTCCTGATCTTTCGCGAAACGCCGACGCGCATGATGATCGGCGGCATCGGACTGTCCTTCGCCGGCAGCCTGTTCATCTTCTGGAGCGACAGCCAGACGGCCGGCGCAGGCAGCAACCCGATGCTGGGCAACCTGCTGGCGCTCGTCGGCAGCTGGTGCTTCTCGGCCTACCTGCTCATCGGCCGCAAGCTGCGCGCCGGGCTGGGGCTGCCGGCCTACATCTGGCTGGCGTATGGGGCCGCTGCGCTGTTTCTGTTCGCCGCCAGCGGCACCGGCGGTGTCGATCTGCTTTCTCACTCGGGCGCAGCCTGGCTGGTGCTGCTGGGGATGGCGCTGGGGCCGCAGCTGCTGGGCCACACCGCCTACAACTGGTCGCTGCGCTATGTGTCGGCGACCTTCGTCGCGGTGGTGACGCTGGGCGAACCCGTGGGCAGCGCGCTGCTGGCCTTCATCCTCTTCGGCGAAGGCTTCGCGCCCCTGCAGTTCGTGGGCTTCAGCCTGCTGCTCGCGGGAATCTATCTGGCGGCCAAGGGCGAAAAACGCTGATTCGCAAAAACGGCAGAAAAGCAGCCATATTCCGGCAAGACTGCTCAAAACGAGCAAAATGCAACGCGCAACGGCGCACTGAAGGGACTAAACTGGACGACGTCATAGGCTTGATCGAGGCGGCAGAGGCGGCCTCGATCAAGCTGAGCGCACTGGATCCAACCGCAACAAGACGGCGCCCGCCGAACCCTCTTTCGGGCGAAGATCCTCGAGTCCGTAACGGAGGCCGAGCGAGTTCCCATCATGCGCACCAGCGAGCCCCACCGGTCATCAAGCGCGCGGCTTGCGCCCTGGATCATCCTGAGCCTGAGCCTGCTGATAATCGGTGGCGTGCTGGGCTTCGATCTCCACTCCGCACACAAGACCCTGCGCGAGCGCGAGGGCGAACGCCTGACCCATGCGGCCGAGGTGGTCAGTGTCACGCTGGGGCGCCGCCTGCAGGCGACCGCGAACGCGCTCGCGGCCATCGCCCCCGACCTCCCCCAGTTGCTCGCGGGCGAGCTGTCGCAGGCCGCAGCCAACGCCCGCATGGAAACCATGGTGTCGGCGATGACCGGCGTTCGCACGCTGCTCCTGGTCGACGCCAGCGGCGACGTGCTCGCCAGCAACCGCCCCTTGCTGCTCGGGATGAACTTCCATGAGGACGAGCGCTACCGCCACATCCGCGAGGCGTCGAAGCCCGACATGCTTCACCTGTCGGAACCCTTCGTCACCCCGCACGGCGTGTTCACCATCACCGCCGGCAAAGGGATTCTGGATGTGGACGGCCGCTTCGCCGGCTACGCCATCGCCGCCGTCGACCCCGATTTCTTCAGCCAGCTGCTGGCGGCGTCGGTCTACGCAGAGGACATGCGCACGCTGCTCGTCCACGGCGCCGGCAAGGTCATCCACAGCGTCCCGACCGACGCCAGGCTCGCCGGCTCAGATCTCGGCGCCGCAGCGCATTCGATGTTCAACCGATACCGTGCCGGCGGCACCGACAAGGCGCTGATCTCGGGCACCACTGCAACCACCCACGAGCACCGCCTGGCTGCATTCCGATCAATCATCCCCACGACGACGCAGGCAGACGTCCCCTTGGTCGCGACGCTCAGCCGTGACCTCGATGCCGTCTATGCCCCCTGGCGCCGCGATCTCGTGGTACGCGGCCTGCTGTTCGGGGCGCTGACGCTGATTTCTGTGGGCGGCCTGTGGGCGTTTCAGCGCAGCCAACGCCGTAGCGAGGCTGCACTGGCGGTGGAGGAAGCCGAACGCGAACGTCTCGAACAGGCCCTGCGCGAAGACCGCCAGTACCTCGCCGAAGTCGTCTGGGGCACCGACGCCGGCACCTGGGAATGGAACCTGCAAACGGACGCGGTGCGCTACAACGAACGCTGGGCCGGTCTGCTGGGCTATACGCTGGACGAACTGGCGCCGGTTTCGCTCGACACCTGGCGCACGCTGACCCATCCGGACGACATGCCGGAACTCAAGGGCATTGTTCAGAAATTATTCGACAAGGAAATCGACCATTTCGAGACCAAGGTCAGGATGCGTCACAAGGACGGGTACTGGGTGTGGATCCTGGATCGGGGCCGCGTGGTGGAGCGCGACGCAACGGGCAAGCCCTTGCGCCTGGCCGGCGCGCATCTGGACATCAGCACATCCCAGACCGCCGAGATCCGCACCCAGGCGGCGCTGCGCTATGCACGCAACCTGCTGGAAACCAGCCTCGACCCGATCATGACCATCGGCCTCGATGGCCGCATCATGGACGTCAACGATGCTGCGTCGAACCTCACCGGCCTGGCGCGCGAACAACTGATTGGCAGTCAGTTCGCCGACTGCTTCACCGACCCCGCGCTGGCGCGGGATGCGTGCCAGCGCGTGTTTGCGCTGGGCCACATGCGCGACTTGCCGCTCACGCTCAAGCATGTCGACGGCGCCGTTACCGAGGTGCTCTACAACGCCAGCGTGTTCCGGGACGAGGACGACCGCATCGCCGGAGCCTTCGCCGCGGCACGCGACATCACGCAGCTCAGGCAGTCGCAGCGTGAACTCGAACGCAAGAACGCCGAGGGACAGGTCCTGGGCCAGATGAGCGACATGCTGCAGAGCTGCAAATCGGTGGTCGAAGGCGTCCCCATCATCCAGGCCGGGCTGCAACAACTGTTCCCGGGCGCACAGGGGCGGCTGCTTCTCACCCATTCGTCCGGCCATGTCCTTGAAGAAGTGTCTCGCTGGGGGCAGCCTCCCGAGGATCAAGTCGCGCTCGACATCTCGCCCGCGGACTGCTGGGCCCTGCGCCGCAGCCATGTCCACGACGTCGGCTTCGAGCACTCGCTCAATCCCCGCTGCCACCACCTCCCGGACGACGGCCGCCCCTACCTGTGCCTGCCCCTGCAGGCCCAGGGCCAGCCGCTGGGCATCATTCACCTCATTCCCGACGGCGAGACCGAAGCCTCGGCCCATACCCGGCAGCTGGCCGAAAGCGTTGCCGACAGCCTCAGCCTGAGCCTGGCCAACCTGCGCCTGCGCGAGAACCTGCATACGCTATCGATGCGTGATCCGCTCACCGGCTTGTACAACCGGCGCTTCATGGAAGAAGGACTGGAGCGCGAGATCAGTCGCGCCACGCGCACCCACGGCTCGCTGGCCGTGGCCATGCTGGACCTGGACCACTTCAAGCGCTTCAACGACCAATATGGCCATGACGCCGGCGATGCGGTGCTGATCGCATTCGCCAAGCTGATGCTGGGTTTCCGCACCGGCAGCGACATTGCCTGCCGCTACGGCGGCGAGGAGTTCCTGCTGGTACTGACCGACATCGACGCCAGCAGGGCGCTGCACCGCCTGGACAGCTTCCGCCATGCAGTCAGCCAGCTCACCGTGCAGCATCGGGACCAAACACTGCCGGGCATCACCGTTTCGATCGGCTTTGCCGTGTTTCCTGCGGACGGCCGCCATACCGGCGACTTGATCAAGGCTGCGGATCAGGCCCTTTACCGTGCCAAGGAAACAGGCCGCAACCGGGTCGAGCCGGCCGCACCGAACGACGCAGACACCCGCGCCCGCACCGAGGCCTAAGGCGCCAACCCGAATGCGCGCAAGCGGCTGTGAATGCCCGTGGCCATCACCTGGTAGCCGGCTGCGTTCGGGTGAATCTTGTCGGCACACAACTCGGGGCGGGACAGGATGTCGGAAAACACGTCTTCGACCAGCGGCACGCCTTCCTCTTTGGCCAGTTCTGCATACAGCGCCGCGTCCGACGGCCGCCCGGCCACGGCGCCCAGCAGCGACAGCTCCGGCACCGCGACCAGCACGGCCTGCGCCCCGGCGGCCTTCACGCTGCGCAGCATCTGCCGCAGGTCTTCCTTGACCGCTGCCGATGAACGCCGACGCAGGAAGTCATTGCCGCCGATTTCGATGATCACCAAGGCCGGCGCCACATCCTCCAGCAAGGCGGGCAACCGCCCGACGCCCGCCTGCGCCGTATCGCCCGGAATGCCGGCATTGACGATTTCCCAGCCGGTCATGCCAGCCAGCAGGCTGGGCCAGTCCTCGCCTTTGGAAGCCCCCGTGCCATAGGTGACGCTGTCACCGAAGGCCAGCACCACCGCATCGGGCGGCAGCGCGGGCAAACGCGGCGGCTCGCGGCCGCAGGCCGCCAGTGCGGCGCAACTCAGCAAGCCGGTGATGAATGCTCTACGGTTCATGATTCCACTGACTTGCGCTCACGGCCTGATCGCCACCCACACCCTGGCTTGAACCCCTCATTGGACGCCCGACACCGACACATCGTCCATGCCCAAACGTCCGATCGCCGGCAGGCGCAAACCCGGACGGTTGAGATCAATGCCGAAATTGAGTCCGAGAATATTGAACTCGACCCCCTCCTCCAGCCCGACGCTCAAGCCCAGCAAACCCAACAAGGACAGCTGCACGCCAGAGCCTGAGGGCGACACACCGATCGGCTGGCTCACCGGGCGGTAGTCCTTGCCGATGGCGTTGGCCGGCAGGTCGAGCGCCAGCGCGGGCACCTCGCGGCCAAGGTGGGCGAGGAAGGTGTTGCTGTTCGGCCCGGGATAGCTGCGGTATTCGTTGGGATAGGGATAGCGGGCGATCGCCGCCTCGATGTCGTCGATCATGGCCTGCGCGCCTGCACCGCGGTGGTCGACCAGCACCGTCGGCTGCGCGCCGTACCACAGGCCGTCCGGAATCGCATGATTGCGACGCACGACATTGGCACCGCCCCAGCCGACGACTTCATAGCGGGTATAGGCCGTTTCGCCGCTGCGCTTGTAGATGATCCACGGATGGACGGCGAAATACCCGCGCCAACCGTAAGTGGGGGCGGCATACACCTGCACGATCGCCAGCTCTGCCTGAGCGACGGGATCGGGTGCGATGCCCGCGGAATGACGCGGCGCCGTACGCCAGCTGCGCTCCCCGTTTGCCACCGCCGCGCGCGGATCGTCCGCCAGACTGAGGCCGAAGGACAGGGTCAGCAAGGCAGCGAAGCCGAGCGCGAAAAATCGGGAAGTTTTCATGTGAGGGTTCGAAATCAGAAACACCATGCCGGACACATCGGCGAACGTCTTTCAGAGCCAAGACGACCTGCCAAGTTCATTCAGCGCGCGCATTCATTCAGTTAGCAAATAATAAATTGATATATCAATTTAACAATATTCGTATTTTGCGAATGAGTGATCTCACTTTATCCTCCGCAGCCATTCCCGACCGGACGACAAGCCGGCATCGCAGCCCGTCTGCCCCCAGCCGGCTGCCCCCCTCCCCGAAACTGAACTGAACGGATGAAGACGCCATGCTGAACAAGCTCCTGCTCTCGCTCACGATCGCGACAAGTGGCCTTGCCCTCGCCCTGCCTGTGTCCGCGAACACCCCCGCAGCCCCTGTCGCCGCACACGCTGCGACGGTGACGGCCACGCCCTTGCTGAAGATCGACGACCTCAAGGCCTTGCTCGGCCAACCCAACGTCCGCGTCCTCGACATCCGCACCGACAAGGATTACGCCACCGGCCACATCCCCGGTGCGATCAACACCCCCTACGGCAAGTACCGTGGACCGAAGGACAACGCCGGCCAGCTGCTGCCCGAAGCCGCGCTGACCGAGCTGCTGCGCGCAGCAGGCATCGACGAGAACACCCATGTCGTAGTCGTGCACGGTGGCGCGGATCACACCGACTTCGGCGCGGCTGCACGCGTTTACTGGACGCTGAAGGTCGGCGGCCTGACCCGCCTGTCCATCCTCGACGGCGGCACGAAGGCATGGAAGGCCGCAGGCGGCGCGACCGACACCCAGGTCCCGAACGTCACACCCAGCAGCTTCACCTATCGCTACGACCAGGACCAGATCGTGACGCAGGCAGAACTGGCCGGCGCCGTGCAATCGTCGTCCGCCCCCCTGCTGGTCGACGCACGCCCGGCCAAGTTCTACAGCGGCGAGACCCGTGTCGATGCCGCCGCCCGCTACGGCACGCTGCCGGGCGCCCAATCCTTCGACAACGCCCAGTTCTTCGTCAAGGGCGGCACCACGCTGAAGCCGGTCGCCGAACTGAAGTCGCTGGTGGCGCAATCCGGCGCGGCCAACGCCCCTGCGGTGTCCTTCTGCAACACCGGTCACTGGGCGGCCACCAACTGGTTCGTGATGTCCGAAATCGCCGGCAACACCGCGGTCAAGCTCTACCCGGCCTCGATCGTCGAATGGAGCAAGGCCGACCTGCCGATGCAGAATCAGCCCTCGCGCGTAACCGCGCTGGTGCAGGACGTGAAGCGCGCCTTCGACTGACGGACAAGGTAAGGCAATGCGCTGGTTTTCCCGTTTGCTCCTGATCGCCGGCGGCCTGGCCGGCGTGCTGGCGGTGACGCTGGCCGCCGGTGTGCGCCAAGGCCTGCTGGTGCTGCTCGGCATCGGCTTCGGTGCGGTGCTGCAGGGCGCCCGCTTCGGCTTCACCACCGGCTGGCGTGATTTCATCGAACGCCGCGACCCGCAAGGCCTGTGGGCGCAGATGCTGCTGATGGTGCTGGCCGCCGCCGTGAGCCTGCCGCTGATCGCGGGCAGTGGCGGCGAGCTGGTCGGTGCGGTCGCACCGCTGACGATCAGCCTGGTGCTGGGCGCCTTCCTGTTCGGCGCGGCCATGCAACTGGCCGACGGCTGCGGTTCGGGCACGCTGTACAAGGCCGGTGCGGGTGCGCCACTATCGTTCGCGGTGCTGCCGACCTTCGCCCTCGGCAGCTTTGTCGGCGCTTCTCACCAACCGGGCTGGATTGCGCTGGGCGGGCTGCCGGCGGTGGATCTGCTGGCCTTCGGCTGGCCGGTCGCGCTGGCGCTGACCGTGGTGGCCTGCGGTCTGGTCGCCTGGCTGGCGGGTCGTGCAGCGCAAGGCACCCCGGCCTTGCCGCAGGACGCGGCGCGCCAGGCGGTCCGGGCCGCGACGACGAGCTTTGTCGCTGCCGAGCCCGGACGCGCCGCAGGCGGCTGGTCGCGCCGCTGGTGGTTGGGTGCGCTGCTGCTGGCGGTGCTGTATGGCCTGCATCTGGTCATCGCCGGCCAACCCTGGGGCATCGTTTACGGCATCGGTGTGTGGGGCGCGAAGATGGCCGCCGCGCTGGGCTGGAGCCCGGTGGGTGACCCGTTCTGGGGTGTCGATCCGCATGCGCTGCGCCTGGCCGAACCCTTGCTGGCGGACGTGACCTCGGTGACCAACCTCGGCCTGATCTACGGCGCGCTGGCCGCATCGCGCTGGAACGGCCCGGCGGACTTCAAGATCCCGTCCTCGCGTCGCCTGATTGCCGCCTGCATTGCCGGCCTGGTGATGGGCTACAGCTCGCGCATGGCCTTTGGCTGCAACGTCGGCGCCTACCTGGGCGGCATCGCCTCGGCCAGCCTGCACGGCTGGGTGTGGTTTGCCCTGGCGTTCGCGGGCTCGATCCTCGGTGTGCGCATTCGCCAGCGCGTCGGCGGCTAAGGAGGCGACATGGACAGCAAGAAACTCTTCCGCCTCGCAACCGCCGTGTTCTGGCTGCTCGTGCTGGCGCTGGTGGCGATGGATACCGCCAGCACCGACGGCGCACGCGTCGAACCCCCACCGATTGCGCTGGGCAGCGGCCAGGCGGCGTCAGGCGGACACTGCTCGGGACGCTAGCCCGGCGGGGCTTCGCGTCGAAGCCCATCACACACGCGCAAACGGCGACAACCGTAAGCCGGCTGCCGTGATACTCTGGATTGTGCAACGCAACATCGCGCCGTACGGCAACGCTACGGCGCGATGTTGCGAGCAATGACGCAGAGGATGACGCCATGTTCCGGTTTCCGTTTTCCCGACGACCGGCCGCTACTGGCCGACCGCCACTCAGCCTGGCCTTGCAGGGCGGTGGCGCGCACGGCGCCTACACCTGGGGCGTGCTCGACCGCCTGCTGGAAGCCGGGCTCGACATCGAGGGCATCAGCGGCACCAGCGCCGGGGCGATGAACGCCGTGGCACTGGCGCAAGGCTGGACCGAGGGCGGGCATGAAGGCGCGCGTGCGTCACTGTCGCGCTTCTGGCTGGCGGTGGGCGACAGTGTTCCTTTTCACCTCGAACTGATGCACACGTTCGCGCCGACGAGCGACGGCGCCCTCCCCGCGCCGATGAACCTGCTGGTCGGGCTGACACGCCTGTTTTCGCCGTACGAGTTGAACCCCTTCGAACTCAATCCGCTGCGCGACGTCGTCCGTGAGCAATTCGATTTCGAGCGTCTGCGCCGCGACTGCCCGCTCAAGCTGTTCATCGCCGCCACCACGGTGCGCACCGGCAAAGTCCGCCTGTTCCACACCGCAGAACTCAGCGAAGCCGCGCTGCTGGCCTCGGCCTGCCTGCCGACGCTGCATCATGCGGTGGAGATCGACGGCGAGTTCTATTGGGACGGCGGCTTCACCGCCAACCCGGCGATCTATCCTCTGCTGTACGAATGCCGCACACCGGACATCCTGCTGGTGCTGCTGAATCCGCTGCAGCTCGAAGCGGCGCCCCGCAGCGCCCAGGAGATCGCCGCGCGCAGCATGGAACTGGGCTTTTCCACCACCTTCCTGCGCGAGATGCGCATGATCGCCCACGCCCGGCAGTTCATCCGCAGCGCATCGTCGCTGTGGCCGCTCGGGCGCTTCGAACGCAAGCTGCTGCGCCAGCGCTTCCATCTGATCGAGGCCGGCGAACTGGGCGCACTCGGCAGCAAGCTCAACGCAAGCCGTGCCTTCCTGCTTCAACTGCACGACCTCGGCCGCGCTGCCGCCGACACTTGGCTCCACACCCACCCCAACGCCATCGGCCAGCATGAAACCGCCGATGTCGCCGGGCTATTCCTGTAGGGCCGGACCTCAGTCGGTCCGAGCGGGGATACTGCCGCCCTGCGCCAGCAAGCGGGCGAACTCGGCCTCGGGCAAGGGGCGCGAGAACAGGTAGCCCTGGAATTCGTCGCAGCCCTGAAAGCGCAGGAAGTCGAACTGCGCCGGGTTTTCCACGCCTTCGGCAACGACCGTCTTGCGCAGGCTCTGGCTCAGCGAAATGACCGCGCGCGCGATCATCGCGGTTTCTTCCCGATGCTCGATGCCGACGACCAGCGAACGGTCGATCTTGATGATGTCGAGCGGAAAGCGGCTGAGGTAACCCAGCGACGAGTAGCCGGTGCCGAAGTCGTCCATCGCCAGGCTGAGGCCCAGTGCCTTGAAGCCGCGGAAGATGCTGACCGCCAGCTCGTCGTCGCCGAGGAAAACCGTCTCCGTCACCTCCAGCTCGACCTGCGACGCCGGCAGCCCGGCCTCACGCAGCAGGGCGGCGACATGGGTCACGATGTCCTGGCTCAGGAACAGACGTGGCGACAGGTTGACCGCCAGGCGCAAGGGCGTGTCGCGGTCGCAGTTCCACGCCCGTGCGGCGGCGAAGGCGCGGCGCAGGATGCAGGTGGTCAGCGGCAGGATCAGGCCGCTTTCCTCCGCAATCGGGATGAAACGGTCGGGACGAATGTCGCCCAGCTCCGGGTGCCGCCAGCGCGCCAGCGCCTCCATGCCGACGATGCGGCGGCGGTGGTCGAGCTTGGGCTGGTAATGGACCTCGAATTCGTCGCGTTCGATGGCGACACGCATCGCAGCCTCGAGCGTGAGGCGCTCTTCGGCCACGCAGTTCAGCGCCCGGGTGAAAAACTGGAAGTTGTTGCGCCCGCGGCTCTTGGCCGCGTACATCGCCACATCCGCGTGCTTCAACAGGCTGTCGGCGTTGTCGCCATCGTTGGGGTACATCGCCACACCCAGGCTGGCCCCCACCTGCAACTCGCGCCCGGCAATCGCGACCGGGCGGCCGATGTCCTTCAGCACACGCTCGAGCGTCGAAATGACGCTGCCGAGCTGCTCATGGTCGTTCAGCACCAGCACGAACTCGTCGCCACCCAGACGGCCCACGGTGTCGGAACTGCGGATGCTGGCATTCAGGCGACCGGCGATCTCGATCAGCAATTCGTCACCGGCGGCATGGCCCAGGCTGTCGTTGATGAACTTGAAACCATCGAGATCGATGAACACCAGCGCCAGCATGCAGCCGCGGCGCGCCGCCCGCGCCACGCCCTGCTCGATGCGGTCGCGCAGCAAATTGCGGTTGGGCAAGCCGGTGAGTTGATCGTGATTGGCCTGGCGTTCGAGCTGGGCTTCGTAGCTGCGCCGTTCGGTGATGTCCTGCACCGTGCCTTCATAGCAGATCAGGCGCCCGTCCCGACCGCGCACGATGTGGGCGTTTTCCGAGATCCAGATGCGCGCGCCGTCACGGCGATAGACCTCGGACTCGAAATTGCGCACCTCGCCGTGTGTCTCCATCAAGCGCCGGAACACGTCGCGCCGGCCGGGCTCGACGTACAGCCGCCGATCGAGATCGGACAGGTCGGCGATCAGCGCGTCGGGCGTGGCATAGCCATACAGGCTCGCCAGCGCCGGATTGGCGGCCAGGTAGCGGCCATCGGGGGTGGTCTGGAAGATCCCTTCCGAGGCGTGCTCGAAGATGTGGCGGTAGCGCAGCTCGGCATGCTCGAGCGCCGCCACCGTTGCGCGCCGCTCGGTGATGTCCTCCACGAAGCCTTCGATCACGGTCTGGCCGCATTCGTCCGCCACCGGAATGCCGCGCTCGAACACCCATTTCGTTTTGCCATCGCAGCTCAGGATGCGGTATTCCACGGCAAACCGCCGTGCGCCGCGCACCGCGGCCTCGATCTCGCGGCGCACGCGCACGCGATCGTTCGGATGAGTGATCTCCTCCCACGACAGCCCCCCGCTGCCGACCAAGGCGTCTGCGGCGTGACCGGTTAGCGCCAGGCAGCCCTGACTGACGAACACCATCGTCCAGTCGCGGTCGAGGTGGCAACGGTAGGCCATGCCGTCGAGGTTGTTGACCAGGGTGTCGAGCACACGGGCACGGTCGACAGGCTCGGAGGCGAGCAGACTGGTGCGGAACAGCGGAATCGGTCGGGCGGACGACATGGGCAGGCCATCAGAACGTTGATGGGAGCCATCCGCAAAAACCGTGCCGCCGACAGGCACCTGCAACGCCCGGCCCAGGGCACCCAGAACGGTCTTGCACCGCACTCCGGTGAAGCACCGCCGCCCGGTGCCGCACCAAATGCGTGCAAGCGCAGGCGCCTTCCCGCATGCGCTGCGGGGTGAGGCTCAAGGCATGAAGCGTTCGAACACCGCCGGCAAGGGCGCGTTCTCCAGGCTGCGCTGGGTGAACAGGTAGCGCCCGTCGCACACAAAGCCCAGGTCCGCCCATTCCACGGCATTCAAGGCGTCGCGGAACGCCTCGATGTCCACATCCGGCCGGCGCGGAAACACCGCCATCACCGCTCCGTCGTAGTCGGTGCACGGATGCACGAAGAAGGGCTTCGCCACCCGCGTCTTGCCGTTCACATACACCCGCGGCTGGGCGCTGCGGTAATGCAGCCGGCCCCACATCCACCAGTTCGACGCATCAAACTTGGTGACCTTGCGCTGCAGCAGGCGCGCCTTGTGGGGCAAGAGCGCGGCCGGCGGCGGCTCGCCCGGCTCGGTCCAGATCATGCGCCGGGTCTGGCCGGTGCTGACCGTGGAGGAGCACACGAAGTCGCGATTGCCCTGCAGCGGGTCGGTGTAGAGCGCATCCGCGCCCGACACCGCGCCCACCTTCACGAACGCCACATCCGACAGCCGCAACGGATAATCACCACGGGCAAACATCAGGTGGCCGGCGCATTCGATGAAGTGCCGCGTTTCCCAGGTCGGCGCCGCCAGCTCGGCGGCGAGATCGTCACCCACGCCGATCTCGCAGTAGCGCAGGCTGCGATCACGACGGCCTTTCTCGAAACGCCAGATGAGGCAGTTGGGCACCGCATCGGGAAACACGCGCGCATCGCCCAGTTCGATCGCGTCGGTGATGCTGCCGGCTTCGAACAACAGGTGGTTGAGCTTCACCGCTGACGTGGCCTTCAGAAAATCGCGCGGCGTGATGAAGATCAGCTCGCCACCCGGCTTCAGGTGGCGCAGGCATTTCTCGATGAAGAACAGGTACAGGTTGGCGCGCTTGTCCAGGCATTCGCCGTAGCGGCCGCGAGCAATCAGCGCCTGTGTCGACGCCGGGATGTCCTGGAAACGCACATAGGGCGGATTGCCGATGAGGGTGTCGAACTGCTCGCGCTCGGGATAGGCGAAAAAGTCGATGGCCTGCGCGCCGGGCGGGCAGTGGTCGGGATCCAGTTCCAGTCCAACGGCACCCGGGAGGTGGCGCAAGAAGGCACCGTCACCGCAAGAGGGTTCGAGCACACGTCCGTCATTGCGGCGCAACGCGAGCATTGCGCGCACGACGGGTTCGGGGGTGAAAATCTGCCCGAGCGCGACGATATCGCGCAGACCGAGGGCGAGTTGAGCGGCAGGCGGCGGCGTTGGAGTCGGCATGGGCGGCGATGTTACCAAGCCACGCGGGGCCAGGGCACACAATTCGCCCGCGCTTGCACGATGCGCAGACCACGCATCGCGTGCCTATACTTCCGTCACCGGAGCCTGCGCTCCATCCCTTCACCCACACCCAAAGGAAATCCGCATGTCCCACTGGTATCCCGACAATGCCGAATCGATCGGCCGCACGCCGCTCGTCCGCCTGAATCGCGTGCTCGACGGTGCGCCCGCTACGGTGCTGGCCAAGATCGAAGGCCGCAACCCGGCGTTTTCCGTGAAATGCCGCATTGGCGCCTCAATGGTCAAGGACGCCGAAGCACACGGGCGACTCGGGCCGGGCAAGGAAATCGTCGAGCCGACGAGCGGCAACACCGGCATCGCGCTCGCTTTCGTCTGCGCGGCGCGCGGCATCCCGCTGACGCTGACCATGCCCGAGACGATGAGCGTCGAGCGCCGCAAGCTGCTGGTGGCCTATGGCGCCAAACTGGTGCTGACCGAGGGCGCCAAGGGGATGAACGGCGCGATCGCCAAGGCACAGGAAATCGCCGCCACCGACCCTGAACGCTACGTGCTGCTGCAGCAGTTCGAGAACCCGGCCAACCCGGCGATCCATGAAATCACCACCGGTCCGGAAATCTGGAACGACACCGACGGCAACATCGACATCCTGGTGTCGGGGGTCGGCACCGGCGGCACCATCACCGGCATTTCGCGCTACATCAAGCGCACCCGCGGCAAGGCCATCCAGTCGGTCGCGGTCGAACCGACCGCCAGTCCGGTACTGACGCAGCATCTCGCCGGCGAGCCCCTGGCCCCCGCGCCGCACAAGATCCAGGGCATCGGTGCAGGCTTCGTGCCCAAGGTGCTGGATCTGTCGCTGATCGACAGCGTCGAGCAGGTGACGAACGAGGATGCCGTGCTCTACGCCCGTCGCCTGGCGCGTGAGGAAGGCATTCTGGCCGGCATCTCCTGCGGAGCCGCCACGGCGGTCGCAGCCCGTCTCGCGCAACGCCCGGAAAACGCCGGCAAGACCATCGTGGTGATCCTGCCCGACTCAGGCGAGCGCTATCTCAGCTCGATCCTGTTCGAAGGGCTCTTCGACGACAAGGGCATTGCGATCTGAATGAGCGCCTGAATCCTCTTGCTCGGCGTATAACCCAAGCCTCAGGCCGGCACCGGCTGGGCGAGACCGGACACACGGTCGCGCCCGCCGCGCTTGGCGCTGTACATCCAGGCGTCGGCCTCGCGAATCAGACTCTCGAGGTCGGGATGCGCCCCGCGTCCCGCCACGCCAACACTGGCTGACAAATCCAGACGGTGGCCATCGCGTTCGATCGCGATGGCACGCACGCCCACCAGCACACGCTCGGCCATTGCAATCGCCTGAACGGAGGTGGTCTCGGGCATCAGCACGATGAACTCTTCGCCTCCCCATCGCGCGGGGATGTCCCCCGCACGACAACTGTGCTCGATCACTTTCGCCGCTTCGACCAGCACCTCGTCGCCCGTTCCGTGGCCATAGGTATCGTTGATCAGCTTGAAATGGTCCAGATCGAGCACGATCACCGCCAGCGGCCGGTCATTGCGCACGGCCGTACTCCACAGCGGCGCAGTCTGCTGCAGAAAGGCCCGGCGGTTGCGCAGTCCGGTCAGCGGATCGATGGCGGCCAGATGCTCGGCCTTCAGTTGCTGCAGCCGGATGCGACGCATGCGGTCCGCCAATGCCAGCGCCAGCACCGTGCCATCAACGGCGAAGCCCAGTTCCGCGGCATGAAAGGCGAAATCCGAGAATGGCAAACCGCGCCAGACCGCGAGCGCAGTCGTTGCAGCGCCCACCATGCCTGTCAGGGCTCCGAACAGGAAATAAGGCGCGCCGACCTTCTCCAGCCTGACCCCCACGATACCCAGCCAGCACATCAAGACCGAAAACGACAGCACGACGACAAAAGCCACCACCGCCGCGACGGCCTGCAATCCCAGCAGAACACAACACGCCATCAACAACAGCGCAGTGACGCTGAACGCCCTCAGTATGCGTTGTGTGCCCGGCGGACCGGCCGACAACCCCAGAAAACCCTTCGCAAAGCGCAGCCCGACACAGGCCAAGACCACCATCAACACCAGGATCACGTACTGCTGCAACCCCGTACGCCCCGGCCAGAGCCAGGCGAGGCCATGGCCCGAGTAACTGAGGCTGAGCAGCACGAACGTCCCGACGTAGAGCAGATAGTCCAGATGACTGCGATCGCGCAGCCCCACGAAGATCATCGCGTTGTAGGCGATCAGCGCCAGCAGGTAGCCATACAGCAAGCCGAAGCCATAGTCGTGGCGGCGCTGCAGCGCACTGGCTTCATCGGGCGCCAGTAGGCGGACGGGCAACACCAGCGGTTCCGCGCTGCGCACCCGAATCAGGACGTCACTCACCCCACGCGCAAAAGCATGATCGAAGCCATAACCCAGGCTCCCGACTGCACCGCGCAAAGCAGGATCGCTGTCTCCCGCCTGCATCCGTGCCACCACTTGCCCATCCTGCACGATGTGCAGGTCGACCCGGTCGAGCCAGGGCACGCCGACAAAAAGGCGTTGCGGCAGCGGCGCCTCTCCCGCATTCACGACCTGGAGATGCAGCCAGACGGGCTGCGAACCAATGCCGAACTTCGGCACCGCCGCCTTCACCGGCTCGAAACCACCGGCACGCTGCAGGGTCAGCGCTTCTTCAACCGTCAGGCTCGCGTCCCGCTCGACAAAAGTGGACATCGACTGCACAGCCAGCACCGGCAGGCTGCACAGCACACAGAACACAAGCACCATCAGGTGGGAGCGCTTTGTCGATTTATCCATAGCGGTCATGAGGTTACGCCGAACGTGGCGATATGACACCCCTACGAACACCCCGACAAGGAAAAATCCCCATCGGAATCGCACGCTGGCACAGCCCGTACCCACGAACTATGCTGGAAACGTTCCGCGCCGGCGCATCCCGCGCCGCCCCGCGTCGAGGAGACCCTCATGGCCAAGCGCGCCCTGTGCATCGGCATCAACAACTACCCCGGCACCGACAGCGACCTCAGCGGCTGCGTCAATGACGCCCGCGACTGGGCGGCCGAACTACAGGCGCGCGGCTTCACGGTCACTTCGCTACTCGATGCCCAAGCCACCCGCGCGGCGATGATCACCGCCATCGAAGCCTTGGTCACCGGCGCGCAGAAGACCGACACCCTCGTCTTCACCTACTCCGGTCACGGCACCTGGATGACGGATCAGGACGGCGACGAACCCGACGGCCGCGACGAGGCGCTCTGCCCGTGGGACATCAACACCCACGGCGCACTGCTCGACGACCAGATCCGCGAACTCTTCGACCGCCGCGGCGCGGGCGTGCGGCTGCTGCTGATTTCCGACAGCTGCCATTCCGGCTCGGTCACACGTGGCGACGACAGCGCGCTCGACGCCGGCGGCCCACGCGCCCGCTTCCTGCCGCCGGAAGCCTGGATGCAGCCCGCCGACCTGCCAAGTGCGCCGCGCGCCGCGTCACTGACCCTGATCGGCGGCCTGCGTCGCGCCGGCGGCGATCTGCTGCTGGCCGGCTGCCGCGACGAAGAGTTCAGCTGGGACACCTCGTTCGGGGGCCGGCCGAATGGCGCGTTCACCTTCTACGCGCTGAAAACCCTGCGCGAGAGACAACCGCAGACCTATGAGCAATGGCACGCCGAGATCCGCAAATACCTGCCCACCAATCGACTGCCGCAAGAACCGCAGATCTTCGGCACGCGCACCGCTCGCCGGATGCGCATCTTCGAGTAGGTGGGCTTGCCCTGGCTCGGCTGCCCTCTCAGTTGCCTTTCATCTGCCGCGCGACCAGCGCCGGGTTGTCGCCCTGGTAAGCCGCCTTGATGAGTGTCCAAGCCTCTTCCGCCGTTTCGGCATAGTGGAACAGATTCTTGTCCTCGGGGCTGATCACCCCGTGCTCGACCAGCACGTCGAAATCGATCAGCCGCTGCCAGAAATCGCGCCCCACCAGCACGATTGGCCGGCGGCGGATCTTGCGTGTCTGCGTCAGCGTCAGCACCTCGAACAATTCGTCCAGCGTGCCCAACCCACCGGGAAAGCTCACCAGCGCCACCGCGCGCATCAGGAAGTGCATCTTGCGGATGGCGAAGTAGTGGAACTGGAAGCACAACTCAGGCGTGATGTAAGGGTTGGGCGCCTCCTCGAAGGGCAGGAAGATACTCATGCCCATGCTGCGCCCACCCGCATCGAAGGCACCGCGGTTGCCCGCCTCCATGATGCCCGGCCCGCCGCCGGTGGCGACGATCACCGGCTCGCCCAGCGCGTCGGGTTCGCGCGTCACGAGTTCGGCAAAGCGACGCGCCTCTTCGTACCAGCGGGCATTCTTGACCAGGCGCTCGGCCTGGCGGATCGCCGTCTCCTCTCCGCTCGCGACCGCCTCTTCCAGCATCTTCGCTGCAAGCTCCGGCGCCTTGAAGCGGGCGCTGCCAAACACCACCACGGTCGACTCCACCCCCTGCTCCTGCTGGATCAGTTCGGGTTTGAGCAATTCGAGCTGCAGCCGCACCGGACGCAACTCCTCACGTAGCAAGAAATCGGTGTCGGTGAAGGCCATGCGGAAAGAACTGCCGGGGCCGTCGTAGCGACCATGCGGCTGGACGGCCTTGGCTTCGTCTTGGGCGGAGGGGAAGTTGCGGGCGCGGAGCGGGGGTTTCTGTGTCATGCAAGGGTGTCCATTGTCGTGAGGGCGCGATGATCGCACCACCAGGTTGCCGTTGGGGAGGCGCGTTTCAGCCGCTGACGCTAAGCCAGCAACGCCACCGACTTGATCTGCGCCCACATCCTGCGTCCAGGCCGCAGCACCAGTTGTTCGCTCGAGCGCCGCGTGATGCGCGCCATCAGCGGCGTGCCGCCGGCATCCATTTTCACCAGCACGTGCGCGGGGGTGTCGGCACCGACGATTTCTTCGATCGTAACCGGCAGCAGATTGACGATGCTGGTCCCGTGGACTTGGTGGTCAGCCAGGCTGACGTCGCGCGCATGGATGCGGAAACGCAGTGTCCGACCAGGTGCTGCGGCCTGCCGTGACACCCACACTGTGCCGCCGGGGAAATCCAGCCGCGTGAGATGGTAATGATCGTCGTGCTCGGCCACCCGCCCCTCGACGACGACGCCGGCGTCCTCGGTAAAGGCGGTGGGCAAGTCCAGCCGCGCCATCGTCGCGCGCAATTCGCCAGCGGCCATCACCCGGCCTTCGCCCAGCATCACGACGTGATCGGCGAGGCGTACCACTTCCTCGGCGGCATGACTGACGTAGAGCACCGGAATGTCGAGCTCGTCATGCAGACGCTCGAGATAAGGCAGGATCTCCTCCTTGCGGCGCGCATCCAGCGCAGCCAGCGGCTCGTCCATCAGCAGAATGCGCGGGCTGGTCAGCAGTGCGCGTGCCATGCCGACGCGCTGGCGTTCGCCGCCGGACAGGCGGTCGGGCAGGCGGTCGAGCAAATGATCGATGCCCAGCAGCGCGGTGGCCTGCGTCAGCGACACTTTGCGCGCGGCGGGTGGGATACGGCGCAGGCCGAACTCCAGGTTGCGCCGTACCGTCAGGTGCGGAAACAGGCTGGCTTCCTGGAACACGTAACCCAGTTCGCGTCGGTGCGGCGGTACGAAAAGCCCACGCGTCGAATCCTGCCAGCACTCGCCATTGACGCTCAGCACGCCCCGCGCCGCCGGCTCCAGCCCGGCAACGCAGCGCAACAGCGTGGTCTTGCCCGAGCCGGAATGGCCGAACAACGCGGTGACGCCGCGCCCGGGCAGGCTCAGGTCGACGTCGAGGCGAAAATCCGCAAACGCAACGTCGAAGCGGAGGCGGATGCCGTCGGCCATCAGCCCAGCCCCCCACTCGCGCTGCGCCGGCGCGCATACAGCGCCAGCAACACAACGAAGCTGAAGGCCAGCATGCCGCCCGCCAGCCAGTGCGCCTCGGCGTACTCCAGCGCTTCGACGTGGTCGTAGATGGCAACCGACACCACCCGCGTCTTGTCCGGGATGTTGCCGCCGATCATCAACACCACGCCGAACTCGCCCACCGTGTGGGCAAACCCGAGGATGGTCGCGGTGACGAAACCCGGCCGCGCCAGCGGTAGCGCAACGTTGAAAAAGCGGTCCCACGGTCCGGCGCGCAGTGTGGCGGCCACCTCCAGTGGCCGGCGGCCGATGGCCTCGAAGGCGTTGTGCACCGGTTGCACGACGAAAGGCAGCGAATAGATCACCGAGCCCACCACCAGCCCGGCGAAGGAAAACGGCAGCAGGCCCATGCCGAGCGCCGTGGTCAACTGCCCAACCGGGCCGTTCGGCCCCATCGCCAGCAGCAGGTAGAAGCCGATCACCGTCGGTGGCAGCACCAGCGGCAACGCCACCACCGCGCCGACCACGCCCTTCCATTTCGAGCGCGTGCGCGCCAGCCACCATGCGATCGGCGTGCCAACCAGCAGCAGTATCACCGTGCTGACGGTGGCCAGCTTGAGCGTGAGCCAGACAGCGGACCAGTCGGCAGAGCTAAGGGAGGACATCGGGAGAAGGCGCTCGCTGCAACCGAAATACGACCGTCATTGTGCCGCGCGGCCCGCTTCCGGCAGCGCGAAGCCGTAACGACGCAGGATGGCCCGCGCCGCCTCATCCTGCATGAAAGCCGCAAAGCGCACTGCCGCGGCATTACCCGCGGCCCGGCGAGTGATGATGAAGCCTTGCTCCAACGGGGTATGCAGCGCAGCGTCGATCAGCGCATGCCCCCCCTGCTGCGCCAGCGTCGGATTGAGCGCCAGCGACAGGGCGATGATGCCGACGCCCGCATTGCCGCTCTGGACGAACTGCGCCGTCTGCGCGATGTTCTCGCCCTGCACCAGCCGCGCCTGCACCGCGTCCCACACCCCCGCGGCACGCAGCGCCTCCTCGGCGCGCTTGCCGTACGGCGCGTGGCGCGGGTTGGCGATGGCGATGCGCCCCAGCGCCGGGTCGGCCAGATCCTGCAAGCGCAGCCTCGACGCGTCGCGACTGTTGCTCCACAGCACGATGCGCCCGACAGCGTAAGGCCGTGTCGGACTCGCGGCCAGGCCCTCCGCCTCCAGTTCGCGCGGGTAGGCGATGTCGGCCGAGAAATACAGATCGAAAGGCGCGCCCTGGCGGATCTGGGTGGCGAACTTGCCGGACGAGCCATAGACCACCTCGACCCTATCGCCCGGATGGGTACGACCAAAACTCGCCACGACTTCATCCAGCGCAAACTTCAGGTCCGCCGCCGCCGCCAACGTGATGCGCTCCCCCGCCTGCGCCGCCGGCAGCAGCAGCGCCTGCACCGCCAGCAGCAGGGACAGGCAGAAAAGACAGCGGGCGAGCGTTTTGAATTGATTGAGCTCGAGCTTCATCGTGCGGCTTATGTCAGTAATGATCCCGGCACTGCGCGATCAGCAGCACCTCCCCCTCCACCGCGTACACGAGTCGGTGCCGGTCATCGATACGTCGCGACCAGAAACCGGACAGCTGATGCTTCAATGGCTCAGGCTTGCCGATACCCGTAAAGGGATGGTGGCGTATATCCTCGATCAGCGCATTGATCCGCTTGAGTTGCTTGCGATCCGTCTCGTGCCAGTAGAGGTAGTCCTCCCAGGCGTGATCCGAGAACCTAGGCTGCATCGCCCGTCTCGATCAACGAACGCGGCTCGCCACCCCCTGCGCGCAACTGCTCCACCGACTCCATCAAGCGCTTCGCCCCCTTTGGCGAGCGCAGCAGATACGCCGTCTCTTCGAGCGCGTTGTAGTCGTCCAGCGACATGATCACCACCGGCTTGCCGCGCTGCGTCGTCACCAACACCGGCGCGCGATCTTCGTTGACGCTGCGCATCACTTGCGCCAAGTGCGTGCGGGTGTAGCTGTAGGTCAGGGCTTCCATCATGGGCTCCAAGCGCAAACTTTGTACAAAGTTTAGCACAAACTTGATGCCCCACTCCCAGCCGCGGCGTAAGCTCAGCGCCGGCTTCTTCGTCGATCAAGGCAACGACCCAAAACGCCACCGCATCAAACCCTCAACCCGGCTCCGCCGTCTCACGCAGCGCCGCCAACACCACCTTCTGCTCGATCGCCTCGAGCTTGGCGTCCAGCGCGGCGCCCTCCAGCGCGGAGCGATCGGGGCCCATCAGGTACTGGACGATCTGCCACGCCGTACCGTGCCCGAGCGCGGCAGCGCGTGAAATCCATTCGACACCCGCAGCCAGGTTCGCCTCCACCCCCACGCCCGCCAAGGTGCAGCGGCCGAGCTGGTACATGGCTTCTGAGTGATGCTGCCGGGCAGCCAGGCCAAGCCAATACGCCGCGTCGGCCGGCACGTTCTGGGTCAGCAAAAGCAGCGCCAGGTCGCACTGCGCTTCAGCCACACCCGCATCCGCACCCAGAATCAACGCGCGGTCTTCCGCCTCCAGCTTCAGCCGCGAAATCGCCATCACATCGTCGATCAACACCCGGGTGTGATCGCCCAGATCGGCGCCGCCTTGGGTGTGCAGCTGCCCATCCGCCACCCGGCGCCACAGCGTGCGCTTGCTGAGACCGGTGACGGAAACGGCGGTGTTGAGGGTGATGTAAGCCATCGAGTTTCTTGGCGTGGGGTGAGAAGGCTTCAGTTTAGCCGGCCAGCGAACGGCTTGCGGGGCGAAATGGCACAGGCGGCGGTGTGCCATTTCTCGGGCGTGTCACAGGGCACGCCCGCCACGCAAACGGCATCAGGACGCCTGGCACGCCCTGAGGGCCTAAATATGCCAAAAACAACAAAAACAAACCTGGCACAGCCGTTGCATAAGGAAGATCGGAAGGCGCAGGAGACTCAGACACCGCCCGCGTCAGACACTTCTCTACTCCTCAAGGGGATGATCATGAAAAAGGTACAACAAGGCTTCACCCTGATCGAACTGATGATCGTGGTGGCGATTATTGGGATTTTGGCGGCAGTGGCGCTGCCGGCTTATCAGGATTACGTCAACAAGGGCAGAATCTCTGCATGTCATGGTGAGGCCTCGTCGCATGTTAAAGCACGAGCAGCGTCAATCATCGGAGAAACAACCCCTACGGATTACGTAGCGTCGGCTTGTGCATCTGGCACTGGTGCAGACCCAACAGACCTCGCAGGTCTGACTGGTAACGCTACATTTACTGCAAAAGATGCCGCTGCCACTGTCGTAACTTGTGATTGGGCCACTACATCTTGCACGACTCCGTAAACGGAAATTAGCAGAGGGGAAAGAAATGGAAATAGGGGACAGACCCCAATTTCCCACCTAGCCTGAGCCTCACCCCCAAAGCCCGCCGCGGTCACGCCCGGCGGGCTTTTCCTTGCTGCGCTGCCGCTACTCCGAGTGTGAAATAGGGGACAGACCCCAATTTCCCGCCATCCCCTATTTTCGTCTTGCCTTTGCGGTGAATCGGCGGCTTAATCGCCGCATGAATGGCGGAGAAAAACTCTATATTTGGCAGGCGGACGATTGGCCGCAGTGGCGCTATGACCTTTCGGCGCTCGCCGGGCCGCTGACCGACGTCAGCCGTGCGCAGGGTGTGCTATTGGGGCGACTGGCCGATGTGGGCATGACGCTGCGCGATCAGGCGAGTCTGGCCGCGTTGACCGAAGACGTGGTCAAGACCAGTGAGATCGAGGGCGAAGTCCTCGACGTGCAATCGGTGCGTTCGT